>ERZ791879.228-NODE-228-length-57149-cov-10.267769_pt1 | contig 57149 bp, 44 predicted proteins | sample MGYA00510162_ERZ791879 | MGnify/ENA primary metagenome ERZ791879 (study PRJEB30046, sample SAMN00792113) | human gut metagenome | study: EMG produced TPA metagenomics assembly of the A metagenome-wide association study of gut microbiota in type 2... | reverse complement strand
AGTGCTGTGCCGGTCTGGACACCGTGGGCATCCGGATGCCCAGCCACCCGGTGGCCCGCGCCGTCATTGAAAAGAGCGGCTGCGCCTTTGCTGCCCCCAGCGCCAATCTTTCCGGCAAGCCCAGCCCCACCAACGCGCAGGATGTGTTCACCGATATGGACGGCCGCCTGCCGCTGATTTTGGACGGCGGCGAGTGCGACGTGGGCGTAGAAAGCACTGTGGTGTCGGTGGTGGGCGAAAAGCCCACCCTGTTCCGCCCGGGCCACATCACGCTGGAAGACCTCGAGCGTGCCCTCGGCGAAGAGGTGGAAGTGTCCAAAGCCATCCTCGAAAAGCTGCCGGAGGGTGCTGTGGTGCGCAGCCCCGGCATGAAGTACAAGCACTACGCCCCCAAGGCGGATGTGACCTTGCTGGACGGCACCTTTGAGCAGTTCAAAGCCTATGTGGATGCCCACGCCGAGCAGAATCCCAGCTGCCTGTGCTTTACCGGCGAGGCGGAAAAGCTGGGTGTGCCCTGCGTGGAGTATGGCCGCGAGGGCGACGGTGCCGATCAGGCAAAGCACATCTTCCGCTGCCTGCGCGCGCTGGATGAGCAGGGCGATGCCGTGGTCTACGCCCGCTGCCCGCAGAAGGACGGCCTTTCCATGGCGGTGTACAACCGCCTGATCCGCGCTGCGGCCTTCCGGGTGATCAAGCTATGATCGCGCTTGGTATCACGGGCCGCAGCGGCTGCGGCAAATCCACGGTCACGGCGGTGTTTTCGGCCCACGGTGTGCCGCTGGCCGATGCCGACCAGATCAGCCGCGAGATTTTACTGCCCGGCTCGCCGCTGCTGCCCCGGCTGGCCCAGCGGTTCGGCGCAGACATTTTAAAAGCAGACGGCACATTGGACCGCCGCCTGCTGGCTGACCGCGCCTTTGCCACCCCGGAAGGCAAGGCGGCGCTGGACAGCCTGACCCACCCGGAGATCGTGCGCCGCATCCGTGCGGCAAAGCAGGCAGCACAGGATGCCGGTGCACCGCTGTTCGTGCTGGATGGCGCGGTCATCGTGGGGACTGCGGCGCAGGCCGAGTGTGACCGCCTGTGCGTGGTCACGGCACCGTTTGAGACCAGTGTGGCCCGCATCGTGGCCCGGGACGGCATCTCGGCCGAGATGGCCGCCCGCCGCCTGAACGCCCAGACACCGGAAAGCACCCTCACCGCGCAGGCAGACTATGTGCTGCGCAACGATTCCAGCCTTGCACATCTGCAGGCTGCGGCAGAGCAGCTCTGCACAAAGCTTCTGGCAGAAGGAGGTGCGGGAAAAGAGCTTTGAACAAACGATATAACGAACAAGATCCTGCACCGCAGTACGACCCGGAGACGGCCCGCATCCGCCGCGCTCTCCGCGCCCAGAAGGCACGCCGCCGCAAAAAAATGCGCAGCCGCAGGCTGTTCCTGCTGGGCATGGCGCTGATCCTGCTGTTTGTGCTGGTGCCCAACTTGTGGGGCAGGGCAGAACGGCTTTTATACCCCCGCAAGTACGAAGTGCTGGTGGACCAGTGGGCGGAGACTTACGGCCTTGACCCGCTTCTGGTGGATGCCTTCATCCGCACCGAAAGCGGCTTTGACCCGCAGGCCACCTCCACTGTGGATGCCCGGGGCCTGATGCAGATGACCGAGGAGACCTTTATCTGGCTGCGCAGCAAGATCGCACCGGACGAAGAACTGCTCTTTGCAAATCTCTACGACCCGGAGACCAGCATCCGGTTCGGATGCTATTACCTGCACCTGTGCATGGAGCGCTACAACGGCGATGTTGCCACTGCCGCTGCCGCTTATCACAGCGGGTGGGGCACGGTAGATGCTCTTTTACAGATGGAAGAGCACTCCGCAGACGGCGAAACCCTGCAGGGCTTTCCCTATAACCAGATGAACCATTACGTAAAAAAGATCACTTCCTGCTATGCGCGGTATCAGCGCATCTATGCAGAAAGCTGAGAGGAGATAAGGAACATGAGCGAGAAACTTACCGCAAAGCAGGCTGCCGAACAGCTGCTTTACAAGCCGGAGTACGCCGCCGACAAGAGCGCCGACGTGAAGGAGAAGGCTGCAGCATTTGCCGAAGGCTACAAAGCCTTCCTGAACGCTGCCAAGACCGAGCGCGAAGCTGCCGCCGCCAGCGAAAAGCTGCTGCTGGAGGCCGGTTACGAAAAGTTTGAGCCGAAAAAGACCTATGCCCCCGGCCAGAAGATCTACTTTGTGCAGGAGCACAAGGCGGTGGTGGCCGCTACCATCGGCCGGAAATCGTTTGAGGAGGGCTTCCGTCTGGTGATCGCCCACATCGACAGCCCCCGTTTGGACCTGCGCCCGAACCCGCTGTACGAAGCAAACCACCTCAGCTACTTCAAGACCCACTATTACGGCGGCATCCGCAAGTACCAGTGGGGCACCATGCCGCTGGCCATCCACGGCGTGTTCACCCGTGCCGATGGCTCCAGCGTGTCCTTTGCAGTGGGTGAGGACGAGAATGACCCCGTGTTCTGCATCACCGACCTGCTGCCCCATCTGGGTGCCGAGCAGAACGACCGCAAGCTCAGCGAGGGCATCAAGGCCGAAGAGCTGAACGTGCTCATCGGCTCCGACGCTGTGGAGGATGCCGACATCAAGGAGGCCGTCAAGCTGAACACCCTGATGCTGCTGCACGAAAAGTACGGCATCACCGAGCGGGACTTCACCCGCGCTGAGATCGAGGTGGTGCCCGCCCATAAGGCCCGGGACGTGGGCTTTGACCGCTCCATGGTGGGCGGCTACGGTCACGATGACCGTGTGGACGCATACCCCGCCCTTATGGCCGAGATCGAGACGAAAGATCCAGTGCACACCACCGTCTGCGTGCTGACCGATAAGGAAGAGATCGGCTCCGACGGTGTGACCGGCATGCAGAGCATGTATGTGTTCCACTTTATGCAGCTGCTGTGCCGCGCCGCCGGTCAGGACGACATCCTTGCCTTCCAGAACAGCGTGTGTCTCTCCGCCGATGTGACCGCCGCCTACGACCCCTCCTGGGCAAATGCCTTCGAGCCGCAGAACGGTACTTACGCAGGCCGCGGCGTGGCCTTCTTCAAGTACACCGGCAGCCGCGGCAAGAGCTCTGCCAGCGATGCTTCCGCTGAGCTGGTAGGGGATATCACCCGCCTGCTGGATGCCAACGGCGTGGCATGGCAGATCGGTGAGCTGGGCCGTCTGGACCTTGGCGGCGGCGGCACCATTGCCAAGTACGTGGCCAACCGCGGCATCCCGGTGCTGGACATCGGCGTGCCGGTGCTGTCCATGCACTCGCCCTTCGAGGTCATCCATAAGACCGACCTGTACATGGCCTACCGTACCTTCTCGCTGTTCTGCCAGAACGCGGAATAAAGATTTAGCCCCGGATCGCCCGCAGCCGCGCGCATTCCGGGGCTTTTTTCAAAAAATGCTTGACCTTCAAGTGTCTTTAAGGTGTAATGTGAGTGCGGAGGTGAAGCAAATGAACATCAAACAGGCTTCGAAACAAAGCGGGGTGTCCGCCCCCAATATCCGCTTCTATGAAAAAGAGGGGCTTTTGGACCCTGCCCGGCTGCCCGGCAACGATTACCGCGACTACACAGAACAGGATATCCGCGCCCTCCGGTTCATCCGGATGCTGCGGATGCTGGATGTGCCGCTTCCGGTCATCCGGTCCGTGCTTGCAGGCGATGCACCGCTGGGGAATATTCTGCGGGAGCAGCAGACCGCACTGGAACAGCGCGCAAAGCAGCTGGAAGGGGCGGCGCGTTTTTGTGCAGAACTGGCCCGGCAGGACCCGTCTGTGGCATCACTGGATGTGGATGCCTGCCTGACCCGGATGGAAAAGCCTGCCGTACAGGGTGCGTTCTGTTCTGGCTGGCTGCAGGATTACCGCACGCTGGCACAGGTGCAGCACCAGAGGCATTTTTCCTTTATTCCGGAGGGCAGCATCAACACGCCGCAGGAGTTTACGGCAGCCCTGCAGGCGTATGCAGAGGAACGCGGGATGCAACTCAGCCTGACCAAAGAGGGAATGTACCCGGAGTTTTCGTTGGACGGGATCTCGTACAAAGCCTACCGCAACCCGGGCAAGTACCGTGACGAGGTCTGCTGCGACGCCGTCCATCCGGAACAGCTGAACACTGGACTGCCGTCCCGCCGGGAACGGCAGCTGCGGGTCCTGCGGGTCCTTCTGCCTGCGGCATGCATCTTTGCCGCCATCCTGACGGCAGGCTGGATAGCGACCGGAGGGACAGACTGGCTCTGGCTGGCGGCACTGGCAGCAGCGGGGGTCCTGCTGGGCCGATGCTTTGAACACCGGCTGTAACCGGGCTGGTCTGCTCAGCTCAGCGGCAGAGCCTCAGCAACGGTCAAAAAGGTGTAGCCGTTGTCTGCATACCACCGGATAATGTCCGGCAGTGCTTCGGCGGTGGTGTGTGTGGAGGAAGAATCGTGCATCAATACGATGCAGTTCGTCTGCTGCCCGGTCTCGTGCACCACATTGCGGTAGATGGTGCCCGCGCTTGGGTGCCCGCCCACGGCATCCTCGGCGCACACGTTCCAGTCCACCCAATGCCAGCCTTTCTGCTCTACTTCGGCTTTCAGCTGCTTCATCAGGCCTTTGCCGCCGTAGCGCCGACTGACGGTGTTGGTGCTGCCGCCCGGAAACCGTAGATACCGGATGCTCTCGGCATCCACATAGGGCGCAATGCGCTCCTTTAAAAGGGCAATGTCCTCCCAATAAGCGTCGCTGCTGCGGTAGATATCGCTGTACTCGTGGGAAGCAGAGTGCAGCGCGATCTGGTGCCCGGCGCTGACCGCTTCGGTGAGCAGGGGCAGATACTTCTCGTTGTAACCGGTAGCCACCACAAAAAATGTGGCGTGCACTCCGGCCGCGTTCAGCGCGCTGAGCACATCCGGTGTGGTCTTGCTGGGGCCGTCGTCAAAGGTCAGGCAGACCCACTTTTCCGGCAGCGGCTGGGCAGCAGGCTCCTGCTGCTCCTGTGCCAGAGCCGAAACGGCGGGGGAGAGCATCGAAGTGTCCGGTGCCGGGGTAAGATCCTGCGCCTGACATCCGGTGACGACCGGCGGCGCAGCAGATACAAACCCCATAATGAGGGCGAACAGCATCACGGCCGCAACTCTGGCCCGCCTGCGCCGTGCGAGATATTCTGCAAGCTTCAAGAGCAAAACCTCCTTTGTCTGTTTGGTTTGCTCTTATCAGAATATGAACGACGGCGGATTCTATGAAAAAAATCAGCCCACTCTCTGCCGTTTATCCAGCCGCATCTTATCCGCAATCATCGCAATGAACTCGCTGTTGGTGGGTTTTCCGCGCAGGTTGTGGATGGTGTAGCCGAAGTAGCTGTTGAGGGTGTCCACGTCTCCCCGGTCCCATGCCACCTCGATGGCGTGGCGGATGGCGCGCTCCACCCGGCTGGCGGTGGTGCCGTTTTTCTTGGCGATTTCCGGGTACAGGCGCTTGGTCACGGCGTTGATGTACTCCGGCTCGTTCATGGTGAGCAGGATGGCATCCCGCAGGAACTGGTAGCCTTTGATGTGGGCGGGGACGCCGATTTGGTGCAATATTTCGGTGACGGTCAGCTCGTCACTGTCCACGCTGGTATGGAGCAGGTGCTTTTCCTGTCCGCTGGCTGCTTTGAGCACCCGGGCGGCAAGGACACTTTCATCAAAGGGCTTGACGAAATAGTAGGCAAAGCCTTCGTCCAGCAGCTCCTGTACCATCTCCTCGCTCTGGAACGCGCCGGTGACAAAAAATGAGGTGTGGCGCTCGCCTGCGGCGTTGTAGCGCTGCTTGACCGCCAGCGCGTCCAGCCCGGGCATAAAGGCGTCCAACAGCACTACCTGCGGGCGAACCGCCAGCATCTTCTGTAAAACCTTGTTTCCATCCTTTTCCACAACGGTCACTTCCACGCCCTTTTGCTCCAGCGCCTCACGACAGGCTTCTGTGATCTGAGCACCGGTATCCGACATCAAGAATCTCACTTTATCCATGGTTGTTTCCTCCAATGTGTGCAGTTCCCTTAACACCATGGATTTTACCATAATTTTCCAGAACTTTCAACGGTTTATATTGGTAAATTTTGGCAAAGAAAATCGAAATGCGCAAATTTTTTTGCAGATCAGCTTTATGGCTGCGCAGCATCGTCTGTCTTTTCAACAGCGCGGGCCTGCTTGAGCATGGTCTGAGCAAAAATGCCGTAGCCCCGCGTGGGGTCGTTTACCAGCACATGGGTCACTGCACCCACCAGTCTGCCGTTCTGCAGGATGGGACTGCCGCTCATGCCCTGCACGATGCCGCCGGTTTTGGCAAGCAGCTGCCGGTCGGTCACGCGCAGGATCATGTTGCGGTGGGGGTCTGCGTCGTTTACCTTTTCAATGCGGATGCGGTATGCCTTGGGCACCTCGCCGTCCACAGTCGTCCAGATCTCGGCATCGCCCGGCACCACCTCCTGCGCAAAAGCCATCTCCAGCTCCGGGCCGGAAAATGCAGCCCGTGTTCTGCCATAGACCCCGGTCTTGCTGTTGATGCAGATGCTGCCAAGCGCATGGGTGCTCAGAAAGCGGCCCTTCAGCTCACCGGGGCTGCCCACGGTGCCGCTGGTACACCCCACGATCTGGCAGGGGACGATCTCGCCGCTGCGCAGGGCCACGCTCTCACCGGTGTCGCTGTCGCTGATGGGGTGGCCAAGCCCGGCAAACACCCCGGCGACATTGTCCACAAAGGTCATGGTGCCTACCCCGGCGGAAGAATCCCGCACCCACATCCCGGCGCGCCACTGTCCGGCGGTGCTGTCCCACACGGGGGTCAGCCGGGTCTGGAATTGCTCACCATTGCGGATATAGACCACCTGCACCGGTGCGCCTGCGGCCGTTTCCAGAGCATCGTGCACGGCATCGTTCGTCTCGGTCAGGGTGTCATCCATGCGCACCACCCGGTCGCCCAGCCGCAGCCCGGCCTTCTTGGCGGGGTTTGCGGTGCCGTCCGGGGTGTTCAGGTCGGAAAAGCCCACAATGAGCGCACCCTCGGAGAACATCTTAACGCCGAAAGGCGTACCGCACACGGTTACCACCGGACGTGTTTCCACCAGAGCGCGCACAGTCTTGACGGGCAGCCACCCGCCAATGGACAAAGTGGCCTGATAGCTGCCCGCAGCCTGCGTGCTGGCCGCGTTGCGGGAGCCAGCGGTGCGCAGCGGCTGCACATAGGCAAAACGGGGCAGGGTAAGGGTCTGGCCGGGTTCCAGCAAAATTTCAGCAGGCAGACTGTGCCACAGCCAGCCCAGCACCGCCAGCGCGGCCACCAGAAGATAAGTTACCGCAATGCTGCCAGCGCGGCGTAGTTTTGATCTGCGCATCGGCAAAAAGCCCCTTTCCGCCATGGAAAATGATACGATCGTCCGGCGATAGTATGCGCTGTGAAGGGCGGAAATATCAATGCAGTGATTGACTTTTGCCGCCGGAACTGATACTATATTAAGGCGGTTTGGCCGCAGCTGCAGAATAGAAGAATACGCGGGTATGGTGGAATTGGCAGACGCGCAGGATTTAGGTTCCTGTGCCGCAAGGCGTGTGGGTTCGACCCCCACTACCCGCATAAGAGAAAAAACGCGATGAGTTCTCAGAATTCATCGCGCTTTCTTTTATATAATATATAGTGTTGTTCGAGGTCTGCTCCCTCGCACAAAAAGAAACCGGTACAAAATGGGTACACCCCTGATAGACATTCCTACGGGTTGGGACCCGCAGGCTAAGCAAAGCCGCACTGTGGCTTTGCTTGCGGCATAAATGCCGCCGCCTTGTTCGAGATCCCCTCCCTCGCACAAAAAGAAAAACCAGCACACAATGTGTACTGGTTTTTGGTGCGAGGAAGGGGACTCGAACCCCCAAGGATAAACCACACGCACCTCAAACGTGCGCGTCTGCCAGTTCCGCCACCCTCGCATACCGTATTGTTTTCGCAGCCCTGAAATCTCTGAGGTGAAAGACCGTGATGCGGACTGCTTGAATATATTACCACGTTCCCGGCAGATAGTCAAGCGCTTTTTCTCTTTTTAAATGAAATTTTCGGGCCGTCATTTCTTAAGAATATGTTGGTTGAAATGCATGGATGGGTGTGATACTATATAACTAACTATCTCTGCTCAGTTGTTTTGGCAGCAGGGAAGAAGATGATAAGGATACGGCGGAAATGCATTTCTGCGCAGGGTGCAGACCGACCGGTTTTTTGAAAGGAATTTGAGTGGACGCAGGAATGAACGAGAAAAAAGAAAATGTTATTGTAAACGGTTTTTTCTGGCGCTTTGCAGAGCGGTGCGGTGTGCAGCTGATCTCAGCGGTGGTGTCCATCCTTCTGGCGCGCATCCTTACACCCGATGATTACGGCAAGGTGGCACTGGTGACGGTGTTCAACAATATCATGTATGTCCTGCTGGACTGCGGCATTGGCACCGCGCTGGTGCAGAAGAAGGAAGTGGACGAGCTGGATTACTCGTCGGCGTTCTTTTTCAGCATTGTGATCAGCTTTGTGCTGTATGGGGGAATGTTCGTGGCGGCACCGTATCTGGCTGCTTTCTACAATGACCCCAGCATGACCCCGATCTTTCGCGGCATCAGCCTGACAGTGGCGGTCTGCGGCATCAAAACGATCCAGCAGGCGCATGTGACCCGGAACATGAAGTTCCAGTATTTTTTCTATTCCGCCTTTGCGGGCGCGATCGTATCCACGGTCCTGGGCCTGGGCCTTGCCTACATGGGTTTTGGAGTCTGGGCGCTGGTGGTGCAGCAGGTATCCAATATCACGGTGGACACGCTGGTGCTGTGGAAGCTGTCCTCCTGGCGGCCTAAGATGGAGTTTTCGTGGCAGCACCTGAAAGGGCTGCTCTCTTATGGCTGGAAGCTGCTGGCCTCGTCGCTGAGCAGCGTCATCTACAACAACCTGCGCAGCCTGATCATCGGCAAGATGTACACCTCGGCGGATCTGGCGTATTACAATCAGGGCGATAACCTGACTTATAATATCGCGTCAAGCGTGGATACTTCCATTGAGAGCGTTTTGTTCCCGGTCATGTCCTCACTGCAGGATGACCGTGCGCAGGTCAAGAACATGACCCGCCGCTCCATCAAGACCTGTACCTATATTATTGCGCCGGTGATGATGAGCACTGCGTTCTGTGCCGAACCGCTGGTGCGCCTGATCCTCACCGAGAAGTGGCTGCCCTGTGTGCTGTTCCTCAGGGTGTTCTGTCTGGGGTATGTGTGCTGGCCGATCATCACGGCAAACCTGAATGCAGCCAAGGCGGTGGGCCGCAGCGATCTTTACCTGAAATGTCAGCTTTTGAACGAAGGGGTGTGCATCCTTCTTCTGCTGGCAACATTCCGTGTCAGCGTCGAGGCCATTGCATATGGTATGCTGATCACGAATGTTGTGACCCAGATCCTGGATGCACAGCTCAACAAAAAGCTGATCGGCTATGGCTATCTGGAACAGATGCGTGATATCCTGCCGACCCTGCTGCTGGCAGCGGGCGCGGGCCTGTGCATGTATCTGGTCATTTTCCTGCACCTGCCGGATCTGCTGACGGTGATCATTCAGGTGGTGGTTGGTCTGGGCATTTATCTGACAGGCTCTGCCATTCTGGAATTGGACACCTTTGAATATTTCAAGGATGTGCTGGCTCCGTCCATCCGGCAGAAGCTGAAACGCTGAAACCGGCATTTTGAATCGTGTAAAAATCCGTCGGGCGGGTGATGTCCGACGGATTTTTGTTCTTTTTGTCTAAAGTATACAAGAAGAAACATTAAAAACCGGCAAAGCGACCATTGAAAAAACGCAACTGATATACTAGAATATAAGTACAAGAGCGCGGCACACGGCTGCGCGGAAAATGCAAAGCAGAAACTATAAAACAGGAGGATTTTCCTATGCCTATGAAAATGGGTTGGCGCTGGTATGGCGAGGGCAACGATCCCATCAGCCTGAGCGACATCAAGCAGATCCCCGGCGTGACCAGCATCGTCTGGGCGTTGCACGACAAGATGCCCGGCGAGATCTGGGAGATCGACGAGATCCAGAAGGTAGCCGATCAGATCCACGCCTACGGCTTTGACATGGACGTGGTCGAGTCGGTCAATGTCCACGATGACATCAAGATCGGCCTGCCCACCCGCGACAAGTACATCGAGAACTACAAGCAGTGCATCCGCAATCTGTCCAAGTTCGGTGTCAAGGTCATCTGCTACAACTTCATGCCGGTGTTCGACTGGACCCGTACCGATCTGTTCCACCCCGTGGGCGACGGCTCCACTGCACTGTTCTATGAGAAGGACAAGATCAAGGGCGATTACAAGGCTATGGCTGAGTACATGATGTCCTTCACTGAGAAGTATAACATGACCTTCCCCGGCTGGGAGCCGGAGCGCATGGCAAAGCTGGACGAGCTGTTCAAGGCTTACGCCCCTGTCACCAAGGAAAAGCTGTGGGAAAACCTGAAGTACTTCCTGGAAGCACTGATGCCCACCTGCCATGAGTGCGGCATCAAAATGGCTATCCATCAGGATGATCCCCCTTGGGATATCTTCGGCCTGCCCCGTCTGCTGGTGGATGCTGAGAGCATCGACCGCTTCCTGAGCATGGTGGATGATCCGTACAACTGCCTGACCCTGTGCACCGGCAGCCTGAACGCAAACCCCAACAATAACTGTGCCGAGATCATCCGCAAGCACTGCGACCGCATTGCCTTCGGCCACGTCCGCAATATCCACCACTTCCCCAACGGCGACTTCTCTGAGGCTGCGCACCGCGACTGCTGCGGCGAGACCGGCATCATTGAGGTGATGCGCGCTTACCATGACTGCGGCTTTGAGGGCTATATCCGCCCCGACCACGGCCGTCAGCTGTGGGAGGAAGGCCCCGGCGTCTGCCGCCCCGGCTATGGCAAGTATGACCGCGCTCTGGGCATCCAGTATATGCTGGGTATCTGGGATCTGCTGGACCGTCTGGATGAAGAAAAGAAGGGCTGATTATTATGAAGCTGTCTGATATCAAAAACGGCAATCTGTCCGCCGAGTGGGCAGAAAAGGGCTACGAGCTGCCCAAATTCGACATTGAGGCCGTCAAGGCCAAGACCCACGCCGAGCCCACTTGGGTGCACTTCGGTGCCGGCAACATCTTCCGCGCTTTCCCCGCTGCCGTGCTGAACGACGCACTGAACAGCGGCAAGTACGACCGCGGCGTCATCGTGGCCGAGAGCTTCGACTACGAGATCATCGATAAGGCTTACCAGCCCTACGATAACCTGAGCCTGCTGGTTTGCCTGAAGTCCACCGGCGAGATCGAGAAGAAGGTCATCGCTTCCGTTACCGAGAGCCTGAAGGCTGATTATTCCTTCGGCGCTGACTGGGCACGTCTGGTGGAGATCTTCCAGAACCCCAGCCTGCAGATGATCTCCTTCACCATCACCGAGAAGGGCTACGGCGTTGCTCCTGCTGATCTGGAACGCGGCCTGACCCCCGTGCTGGCCATGGGCAAGGTCACTGCTCTGCTGTACGAACGCTTCAAGGCCGGCAAGCTGCCCCTGACCGTCCAGAGCATGGATAACTGCTCCCACAACGGCGATAAGGTCAAGAACGCTGTCCACGCCTATGCTGCCAAGTGGGTGGAGCAGGGTCTGGTGCCCGCCGAGTTCCTGGCCTATGTGCAGGACGAGACCAAGATCACCTTCCCCTGGAGCATGATCGACAAGATCACCCCGCGCCCGGATGCCAAGGTCCAGCAGATGCTGGCCGACGACGGCTTTGAGGACAACTACACCATCGTCACCGAGAAGCACACCTTCACCGCTCCCTTCGTCAACGCCGAGGAGACCCAGTACCTGTGCATCGAGGACCACTACACCAATGGCCGTCCTCCGCTGGAGCTGGGCGGTGTGCTGTACTGCGACCGCGAGACCGTGGACAAGATCGAGAAGATGAAGGTCTGCACCTGCCTGAACCCCCTGCACACTGCTATGTCCATCTATGGCTGCATGCTGGGCTACAACCTCATCTCTGCCGAGATGGCAGACGAGGATCTGCGCTCCTTTATCCAGAAGATCGGCTATATCGAGGCTATGCCCGTTGTGGTTGATCCCGGCGTTCTGAACCCCTACGAGTTCATCGGCGCTGTCATCAACCGCCGTCTGCCCAACCCCTTCATGCCGGATGCTCCCCAGCGTATCGCAACCGATACCTCCCAGAAGCTGGCCATCCGCTTTGGTGAGACCATCAAGGCCTACGAGACACGCGGTCTGGACAAGAGCAACCTGATCCTGATCCCGCTGGTGCTGGCAGGCTACGCCCGCTACCTGAAGGGCATCGATGACAATGGTCAGGCTTTTGAGCCTTCCACCGATCCGCTGCTGGCTGAGCTGCAGGCCATTGTGGCTCCGCTGGAGGTCAAGGAAGGCGAGCAGGACTTCAGCTGCCTGAAGAAGCTGTACAGCCGTGTTGACGTGTTCGGCGTGGATCTGTATGCCGTTGGTCTGGGCGAGAAGATCGAGGCAATGGCCAAGGAGCTGTTTGCAGGCCCCGGCGCTGTGCGCAAGACTCTGCACAAGTATACGCTGGCCCGCTGATCGGCTGACGCAATAACAGAAGCTATCTTCGCACCCACGCTGCGCGTTGCTTTGCCGCAGCGTGGGTTTTTTATATACAAAAAAGAACTGCTGATATCTCATCAGCAGTTCTTTTTGCCTGTATATATGCTGGATCTTATGCTTTTCGGCAGTCGTGCAGCTTTTCCTTTGGCAGGATGCCGGCCAAAAACTTCCACACCACTTCCATGCGGTCGTTCAGTAAGTAAGCTTTCTCTTTTTCTACGTAGAGGTACACCGCATTGTCCGTGCGGTAGGCGCAGTAAAAGCTGTCCCATGCGTGGCGGCTGGTGGGTTCGGGCTTGTCCTGCTGGCCGTACATCCACACAGCAATGCCGGTGTCGGCCAGCTCCACACGGTAGAAGGCACGCGGCAGGTGCATCTGTTTGATCTGCCGGGAAACGCTGCGGAAGAACGAGTAAAAGTAGCTCACCGGCAGGCCGATGCCCACAATGGCAAGCACAGCAGCCAGCAGCCCGGCACCCGGGCGCTTGCCCAGCTGCGAAAGGCAGACGGCGGCAAAAGCCAGCATGATGGCGGCAAAAACAGCGGGACGCAGCCATGCTTTGCGGTGATGGAATGCATCGAACACGGCAAAATCGCGGAAGCCCTGCTCACCCATGGTGGTGGAAACGGAGATAGTCTGGGACATAAAGTCGCCTCCTTTGTATTTACAGGCATCGTACCACAATTGCGCGGTTTAGGCAAGAGAAAAACATGCAAACCTTGCCAATCCGGCCCAAAGCGTGGTACAATAAATCGTTACCAAACGAAAGGAGGCGGCAGGCTTTGCAGCACCGCAAGCGGCAGATCACCCTCAAGCAGCGCATGGGCTTGTGTCTGGCAGCATTTTTTGCGGCCTTTGCCATGCAGCTCACGCTCAATGGCTACCAGTCCAGAGCAGTGCAGGCAGTACAGGACGCGCAGATGGGCTGCTTCAACGCCATCAGCCGCTTTCAGGGCGGTGTGGAAAGCTCTATTTCCGTGCTGGAGAACTACCGCTGGGAGAACAGCGAGCCGGAGGAGATCATTGACCGGCTGCAGTCGGCATCGTCCACCTGCAACGCATGGCTCTGGCGCATCGGTACCAGCCTGAACAGTCTGGAAAGCGTCAGCGATGAGCAGCGGGTGCTCTACAGCGCAGTGGATACGGTCTATCAGACCTACACCGGCCTGCTGGATGAGCTGGAAAACGACCTGCTCAGCGGCAACGATGCCGCAGCTTCCCAGCTGTATTATGCAAAGGTGGTGCCCTGCGGCGATTATCTGAGCCAGTACACCCTGCAATTGCTGGAAACCGCCATTCAGGATTCCCAGACCACCTACACCACCATCTCGGCCCTGAACGAGCGCATCACCATGCTGCAGACGGTGGTGGTGGCGCTGTGCGTGGCGCTTGGCTGCGTTACCGGTTTGATGGTCATGCGTCTGCTCACGCCGGTGCAGCAGATGATCGCTGCCTCCCGCGCCATTGGCAAAAGTGAGTTCGACACCCCGGACATCCCGCTGCCCAAGCAGCCGGAGATCGCTCAGCTGGCCGAGTCCTTCAACATCATGAAGCACTCCATGGCCCAGCAGGTGACCACCCTGCAGGAGAAAAACGAGATCGAGCGGGAGCTGCACCGCCAGAAGACCGAAGCACTGGAGCTGCAGAACCGCATGGAGCGCAGCCGGCTGCAGCAGCTGCGCAGCCAGATCGATCCGCACTTTCTGTTCAACACCCTGAATGTGATCCAGCAGACCGCCGGTACCGAGACGGCCTACCGTACGCAGGCGCTCATCATGGCGCTTTCGCACCTGCTGCGCTACAGCCTGATGAGCAACGATGAACAGGTGCCGCTCTCCCGTGAGGTGCGCATCGTGGATGAATATTACTCCATCTACCATGTCCGCTTTGGTGAGCGGGTGCGTATGGAGTGGCGCATTTCCGATTCGCTGGATCTTACCGAGACCATGGTGCCGTCCTTTATTTTACAGCCTATCGTGGAAAATGCGTTCAAGCACGGCATCTGCCCCAAAGAGGAGGGCGGTGTGGTGCGCATCCGCGTGAACCCTCTGCGGGAGAAGGGACTGCTGTGCATCCGCGTGGTGGATAACGGCGTGGGCATCCAGCTGGATCAATTACGACAGCTGCGCGGGGCGCTCAGCCAGCCCGGTGAACGCTGGGAGCATATCGGCATTTATAATGTTGCGGCCCGCCTGCGTCTGCTGGATCGGAACAGCCGCTTTGTGATACGGTCCCATCCGGGACGCGGTACGGCGGTGGTGCTGTATCTGCCATTGGTGGAGAATGAGGAGGAGTTTGAGGAATGATTCGTCTGTTGATCGCGGATGATGAAGCACTGGAACGGGAAACGCTGGCGGACATCGTGGCCCGCCGCTTTGAGCACGAAGTGACCATCGAGACTGCCGAGAACGGCCGCAAGGCAGCGGATACGGCGGTGCTGTGGGGCGCAGACCTGATCCTGATGGACATTGAGATGCCCGGTATGAACGGTCTGGATGCAGCCCGCGCCGTGCTGGAACAGCGCCCGGAGTGCAAGGTGATCTTTGTTACGGCCTACAGTCTGTTCCAGTACGCCCACGAGGCCATGCATCTGGGTGCCTGCGATTATCTGCTCAAGCCGGTGAACCCGGACGAAGTGGAAGCTTCCATCCGCAAGGCCATCCGTCAGATCGAGGCGGGCCGCCGCCTTGCAGAGCTGGCTCCGGTGGAACCGGAGCCGGAAGCTGATCCGGAGAGCGATGCCGCCGAAGCAGGGGAGAACGACCGCAATGCACTGGTCATGGCCCATGTGCGCAAGTATATGGAGGATAACTATATGTTCGACCTCTCGCTGGACAGTGTGAGCGAGATCCTGCATATCAGCCCGGCGTATCTCTCGGCACAGTTCAAGAAGTATCAGAAGATGAACTTTCTGGACTGCCTGACCGAACTGCGTATCAACGCTGCCAAGGAGCTGCTTACCGACCCGTTCCGTTCGGCAGCAGAGGTAGCTTCCATGGTGGGCTACGAGGATTCCAGTTATTTTGCCCGCACCTTTAAAAAACGCACCGGCATGACCCCCACCCAGTACCGCAGGGAAGCGGCCAAGGCTGCACGGGAGGCCCGCCTGTGACCCGCCGTCAGATGCTCACCGCCCTGTTTGGCGCAGCCGTGCTGGCACTGCCGGTGGCGGGCTGCGGCCATCAGCCGGTGCAGGACGAGCCGGGGGCGGAACTGATCCTGCGTTATGCGGAGAACCAGCCGGAGGATTATCCTACTACGCAGGCGGCGCTGGCCTTTGCGGATCTTGTAGCCCAGCGCACCGATGGCCGCGTGAAAGTGCTGGTGTACAGCGGGGGAGAACTTGGCGCGGAGCAGAGCGTGATCCAGCAGATGCAGTTCGGCGGCATTGACTTCTCCCGTGTGTCCCTCAGCCAGCTGGCAGAGTACGAGCCGGCGCTGAGCGTATTGCAGCTGCCGTACCTTTACACCGACGCTGACCAGATGTGGCGCGTGCTGGATGGGACCATCGGCGACGAGTTCCTCTCCACGCTGGAGTCGCTGGAGCTGACCGGCCTTTCCTGGTTCGATGCCGGTGTGCGCAGCATCTACACCCGGCAGAAGGTGACATGCCTTGCAGATCTGCAGGGCATGACCATCCGCGTGCAGGAATCGGACATGATGAGCGAAATGATCACCGACCTCGGCGCAAAGCCGGTAAAGGTAGTGTACAGCAAGGTGTATGCCGCCCTGCACAACGGTGAGATCGATGGCGCAGAGAACAACTGGCCCAGCTACGAAGCCATGGGTCACTACGAGGTGGCACCTTACTTTTTAAAGGATGAGCACACCCGCGTGCCGGAGGTGCAGCTGGCAAGCCCTGCTGTGATGGAAAAGCTGGCCGCACTGGACGAGCGCTACCCGGAGATCATCCGCCTGTGTGCCCGGGAGAGCGCCAAGGTGGAGCGCAGGCTCTGGGCGCAGCAGGAGGCGGAATCGGAAAGTGATCTGCGTGCAGCAGGCATTGAGGTGACAGAGCTGGACGAAGAAGAAAAGGCAAGGTTCCGTGCTGCTGTGCAGCCGATGTATGATCGGTTCGCCCAGCAGGGCGAATTGATCGCCCGCATCCGGCAGGCATAAGCCCCACAGAAAAGCCCGGAAAAGATGGGCAAAGAAATCAGGAAAACAGAAAAAAGAACCGGCAAAGTGCTGTGTGCTCTGGACCCCAAAGGGGAGGGCATCCAGCACTTTGTTTTTCTATTGAATACAGGAATGTATCCATCTGTTAGGCGAAGGTGCACAAACAAAAAGTAAAGCACTTGGCATTTTTCACAAAAGAAATTCTGACATTCTTTCAAAAAGCAGGACATTTTTTGAAAGCCCTTGTTTCGTTTAAAAAAATTTGCTAAAGTGTGTACAGTAAATGAACGGTATGCGGGTCCTGTGCAGACCGGGCCGTTCGGGAGATTTAAGGAGGACGATTTATTATGAAAAAGATCACTCGTCGCAGCTTTCTGGCAGCAGCCGGTGTTTCCGCCGCTGCTCTGGCTCTGACCGCATGTGGTGGTTCCAGCAATTCTGCTGCTTCCACCTCTACCGCAGCTTCTTCCACCGCAGCTTCTGCTGCTGGTGATGCTACTGCTGCTGCAAACGATCCCAAGGTGACTCTGGTTTACGCCGAGGTCAACCCGCTGGATACCATCGTTGGCCAGACCGCTACTCACTTCAAGGAGAAGGTCGAGGAGCTGACCGGCGGCTCCGTCGTCATCGACGTGCAGGCTTCCGGCGTTCTGGGTTCTGAGAACGACGTTCTGGACGCAATTCTGGGCGGTTCTACCTCCATCGATATGAGCCGTATCTCCGCTTTCGCACTGACCAGCTACGGCTGCAACAAGTCCAAGCTGCTGTCCATCCCCTTCACCTTCGAGAACCGCGCACACTTCTGGAACTTCGCCAACAGCGATCTGGCACCTGAGTTCCTGAACGAGCCTCAGGAGCTGGGCCTGCCCGTTCGTGGCGTCTTCTACGGCGAAGAGGGCTTCCGTCACTTCTTCACGGTCAACCCGGTCTCCGGCATCGATGATTTCAAGGGCCTGAAGCTGCGCGTGTCCAACGACCCCGTTATGAACGGCATGGTCGAGGGTCTGGGCGCTAACCCCACCGTCGTTTCCTTCGGTGAGCTGTACAGCGCACTGCAGACCGGCGTTGTGGATGGTGCTGAGCAGCCCATCGCAAACTACAAGTCCAATGCATTCCCCGAGGTTGCCAACAACCTGATCCTGGACGGCCACACTCTGGGCGCTATTCAGGCTGTTATCACCGATAACGCATGGAGCAAGCTGACCGAGAACCAGCAGGCTGCCATCATGGAGGCCGGTGCTGATACGCAGGCCTTCAATGCAGATCTGTCCGAGACCGCTGAGAACAAGGTTCTGGAGGAGCTGAGAAGCTCCGGCTGCAACGTTGTGGATGTTCCCGATAAGGCACCTTGGCAGGAAGCCTGCGCTAAGGTCATCAGCGAGAACACCTCCGATCAGGCTGAGCTGTATCAGCAGCTGCTGGACATGAAGGCATAATTGAAAAAGCCTTTCCTGTTCTGAGATAGTACATAGCCCGGCGGGGGACTACGGGATACGCCCGCAGACCTGCCGGGCTTTTTATATGGAGGAATTCATATGCCGAAAATCTTTACCACTTTGGATAAGATCAAGCCGGCGTACGACATCACCTACAAAGTGGTCCTGTTTATCTGCAAGCTGCTGCTGATCGCAGATATCCTCATCACTACCATGTCGGTCATCGGTCGTTACGTCTCGTTCATCCCGGACCCGGCATGGTCGGAAGAGGTTGTGCTGACCTGTATGAGCTACATGGCCGTGCTGAGTGCTGCTCTGGCCATCCGCCGCGGTGCCCATATCCGCATGACTGCGTTTGACGTGTATCTGCCCAAAATCGCCGTCAAGGTGCTGGATATTCTGGCCGATCTTGCCGTGTGCATTCTGGGTGTCATCATGATGGTGGTCGGCTGGAACTATGCCACCACTCTGGGCGGCCGCGGCTTCTACGTGTCCATGCCCTGGCTGAGCCGCTTCTGGATGTACTTCCCGGTGCCGCTGGCCGGTGTTGCCATGATCATCTTCGAGATCGAGTCGCTGTATAACCATATCAAGAGCTTTTTTGTAAAGGAGGAAATGTAATATGACAGTTCAGACACTGGCAATCATTGTCCTTCTTGTCAGCTTCTTTGTAATGATCTTCCTGCGTTTCCCCATTGCATACGCCGTTGGTCTTTCCAGCGTGCTGTGCATGATGGTGCAGGGTCAGGCACTGACCGATGTCTGCCGTCTGATGGTCAAGGGCATCTCTTCCTTCAGCCTGATGGCCGTGCCGTTCTTCATCACCATGGGCGTACTCATGGGCTCCGGCGGCATTTCTGAAAAGCTGATCGCTCTGGCGGATGCCTGCGTGGGCTGGATGCGCGGCGGCATGGCAATGGTCAACATCGTTGCTTCCTACTTCTTCGGCGGCATTTCCGGTTCTGCTTCCGCAGATACCGCTTCCATCGGCTCCATCATGATCCCCATGATGGTCGATCAGGGCTACGATGCCGACTTCTCCACTGCTGTTACCATCACCTCCTCCTGCGAGGGTCTGCTGGTTCCTCCGAGCCACAACATGGTCATTTATGCCACCACTGCCGGCGGCATCTCGGTCGGCAGCCTGTTCCTGGCAGGTTATCTGCCCGGTGCTCTGCTGGCCATCGTCCTGATGATCGGTTCCTACATCATCTCGGTCAAGGAGAATTACCCCAAGGGCTCTCCGTTCAGCATCAAGGGCTTCGTTAAGCAGCTGGGCACTTCCATCTGGGCACTGGCCGCTGTTATTATCGTTGTGTTCGGCGTTGTTGGCGGTGTGTTCACCGCTACCGAGTCTGCAGCTATTGCAGTTATCTACTCTCTGTTCGTGTCGGTGTTCGTCTACAAGGGTCTGGACTGGAAGGGTGTCTGGCATGCACTGGATGAGTGCGTGAACACTCTGTCCATCGTGCTGATCCTGATCGCCACCTCTGCAGTCTTCGGCAACTGCCTGACCATGCTGCATGTGCCGGATCTGGCTGCAAATGCCATCACCAGCGTCACCGATAACCCCTACATCATCGCTCTGCTGATCGACCTGATCATCTTGGTTCTGGGCTGCATCATGGATATGGCTCCCATCATCCTGATCGCTACTCCCATCCTGCTGCCCATCGCAACCTCCATCGGTATCGATCCCATCCAGTTCGGTATCATTGTGGTTCTGAACTGCGGCATTGGCCTGCTGACTCCTCCTGTCGGCGCTGTGCTGTTCATCGGCTCTGCCGTTGCAAAGCGCCCGATGGAAAAGGTCGTCAAGGCGACCCTGCCGTTCTACCTGTGCATGTTCGTTGCACTGCTGCTGCTGACCTTCGTGCCCGACATCAGCCTGGCGATCCCCAAGCTGCTGGGCGGCTACGTCAGCCCCATCACCAACCCGCTGGGTCCTGTGTTCATCCACTGATGGCCTGACGGCGTAAGGTAAAACCGTTAAAGTCCTCTGCATGAAAGTGCAGGGGACTTTTTGTATGCTAAAAACTTTATTTTCCCTCTTGCATTCTGTCGGAATCGTGCTATAATGGTAAGGCAATCGTTTCCAAGGCCGCTCGACGGGGTAGCCGATATTGAAGGTTGTGATGGGCACATACATTAAATATGGCCCCAATACGTCAGAACCAGAATTGAGGTGAAAAGAATGAAACAGGGTATCCATCCGAACTACGTTGACTGCACTATTACCTGCGCTTGCGGTAATGTCATCAAGACTCGTTCCACCAAGCCCGAGATCCACGTCGAAGTTTGCTCCAAGTGCCATCCTTTCTACACTGGCAAGCAGAAGCTGGTTGACACCGGCGGACGTGTTGAGCGCTTCAACAAGCGTTTCGGCCGTAAGTAATTATGGTTTTCTGAGCACCGTTTCCTTTGGGAAACGGTGCTTTTTTGCTGCCTTTTTGGCATATGAAAGGGCGGCCTTAATCATTCTTAAGAAATCTTTTTGCATCCCGCCACAGGATTGTCTTAATTTTTACACATTTTCAGTCTAAAATATACCAGCATTGAACTAGATGAAAAAGGAGCGTTTGCTGTGATCGAAGTATCGCATCTGAGCAAAAAGTATGGCACGCACCCTGCCATTGAAGATTTGTCCTTTACGGTGGGCGACGGCCAGATCTTCGGCCTGCTCGGCCCCAACGGCGCGGGCAAGTCCACGATCATGAATATCCTCACCGGCTACCTTGCCCCCACCTCCGGTGAAGTGAAGGTGGCGGGCTTCAGCCTGCCGGAGCAGGCCCAGCAGGCCAAGGCCTGTGTGGGCTATCTGCCCGAGCAGCCGCCGCTCTACCCGGAAATGACGGTGCAGGAATATCTGGATTTTGCTGCAGAGCTGAAAGGCATCAAAAAGAAGGCCGACCGCAAAGAACAGGTGCGCAAAGCTGCCCGCAGCACCGGGCTGGAAGAGGTGCTGCCCCGGCTCATCCGCAGTCTGTCCAAGGGCTACCGCCAGCGTGTGGGCATTGCGCAGGCACTGCTGGGCGCGCCGCAGCTCATCATTCTGGACGAGCCTACCGTGGGCCTTGACCCTGCACAGGTCATCGAGATCCGCAGACTGATCCGGGAGCTGGGAAAAAGCCACACGGTCATCCTGTCCAGCCACATCCTCAGCGAGGTGCAGGCAGTGTGCAGTCAGGTGCTGATCCTTTCCAAGGGGCATCTGGTGGCGGTGGGTGCGCCGGAACAGCTGGCCGAAAAACTGAACCCCGGCAGCCGTCTGCGCGCTACCGCTCTGGGCGGGGGGCAGACCGTGCTGAAAACAGTCGGCTCCATTCCGGGCATCCGCAAGGTGGAGATCGAATCCGAGGCCGACGGACAGGTGACCTTTACCGCAGAAAGTGCCGATGCTTCTGACCGCCGCGCCGAGGTGTCCCGCGCCCTTTCGCAGGCCGGATGCACGGTGCTGGCGCTGGCAGCGGAAAACAGGACGCTGGAGGAAGTGTTCCTTGCACTGACCGAAAACGAGTCTGAAACACCATCGGATGAAGGGGAGGAGAAAACGGAATGACCGCCATTTTCAAACGCGAAGTCCGCAGCAGCTTTCATGGCATGATCGGCTACGTGCTCACCGCCTTTATGCTGGCGGCAACGGCCATCTATTTTGTTGCCCTGAATCTGGGCTACGGCCTGACGGATTTTGGCTATTACACGCTTTACCGCACCACGTTTGTGCTGCTTTTGTATATCCCGGTGCTCACCATGCGCTCCTTTGCAGAGGAACGCCGCACCCGCACCGATCAGCTGCTGCTTACCAGCCCGGTGTCTGTGTGGGAGATCGTGCTGGGCAAATTCTTTGCCCTGTGCGTCATCTTTGCACTGCCGTGCCTTGCCGATGCGGTCATGATCCTTGTACTGGCCGCACTGGGTGCCACCGGCACGGCCACGCTGGCAAACTTGGCCGCTCTGCTGTGCTATTATCTCATGGGCTGCGCCGCCATTGCCATTGGCGTGTTTCTTTCCAGCCTGACCGAGAATCAGATCATTGCTGCGGTGGCAGGTGTTGCCGCACTGCTGCTGGCCTACATGATGCCCAGCCTGCGCAGCATGTTCACCGCAGGCAGCGCAGTGGCGCTGGCCCTGTTCACCGCCATTGCGGCAGTGCTCAGTGTGGTGGCAGGCCTGCGTACCCGCAGCTTTACGTTGGGCTGCCTGACCTTTGCGGGCTGCTGTGTGGTGCTGACGGCATTGTTCCTGCTGCAGAGCAGCTGGCTGACCGAAGCGTTCAGCGCGGTGCTCAGCGGGCTGTGCCTGTTCACGCCGTTTGAAGAGTTTGTCAACAACAGCTTTTCCATCCCGACGCTGGTGTACTACCTGACCGTGACCATGCTGTTTTTGTTCTTCACGGCGCAGGGGCTGGAAAAGCGCCGCTGGAACTGAGGGGAGGGGAACAACATGAAAAATTTCAAATTTTCTTCCTCCGCAAACGGCAAGGTGTTCCGCAATGGGCTGTACTCCACGGCCATTCTGGCAGCAGCCATCGTGTTGGCCGTGCTGATCAATCTGCTGGTGGGGGCCATCCCGAAAAAATACACCGAGTTCGACCTCTCTGCCGCCAAAATGTACACGTTGGGCGACAGCTCCAGGCAGCTGATGCAGAGCCTGGATCAGGACGTGACCGTTTATTATCTCTGTGAGACCGGCAGCGAGGATGCCATTATCACCAAGCTGCTGGATCACTACGCCGACGAGAGCGGTCACTTCCACTGGGAGCAGAAGGACCCGGCGCTTTACCCGACCTTTGCAGCGCAGTACGGCGCAGAGAATGCATCCACCGGCAGTCTGATCGTGGTCAGCGGTGAGAACAGCGAAGTGCTGAACGCCGCCGAACTTTACGAGTACGATTACTCCGATTACTACACCACCGGCGCTGCCAACGTGACCTTTGGCGGCGAAAAGCAGATCAGCTCTGCCATCTACAAGCTGACTGCCGCAGCAGAAAGTCATGCCTACTACACCACCAACCACGGCGAGCAGGCGCTTACCTCCTCGCTGACCGAGGCGCTCAAGGCGCAGAATATCGATGCCCAGCCGCTGGATCTGCTCACCGGCACCATTCCGGAGGACTGTGATCTGCTCATCATCAGCGACCCCGCTTCGGATTTTGCAGCTGACGGCCTTGTAGATGAGATCGCGCAGCTGCAGGCCTATCTGGAAAACGGCGGCAAGGTGCTGCTGACCACCAGCGGCTATACCGAAACGCCCAATCTGGATGCAGTGATGGCACAGTTCGGCCTTGCACGTGAGCCGGGCCTTGTGGTGGAGGGCGATGCGGGCCACGCGCTGTACGGCTACCCGTACTCGCTGTTCCCGGACTACGCGGCCGCCGACGAAAGCACCGCGCTGGACGGCGTGAATCAGAGCACCCATGTGATGCTCTCGGTGGCACAGGGCATCACCATCACCGAGACAGACGATGTGACGGCGGAACCGCTGCTGTATACCACCGAGGATGCCTACAGCAAGCAGGACTTTGATGCCAGCTCTTCTTCCGCAAAGGAAGCCGGCGATACCGACGGCCCGTTCTCGCTGGCCGTATGGGCGCGCAATGACTCCACCGGTGCCGAGGTGATCTGGATCGGCTGCCCCAACATGGACAACGAGCAGGTGTACCAGTCCATCCCGGGCAACCTGACCTTCCTGCAGGGCTGTGCCGCTTCGCTGGTAGGGCAGAGCCTGCTCATCGACACCAAAGCACTGGAAGCTGCACCCATCACGGTCCCGGCTTCCGCATCCATGACGCTGGGAATGGTGTTCGTATTCGTGCTGCCCGCAGCAGTGCTCATTGCAGGTGCTGTGGAGGTGCTGCTGCGCCGCCGCAGGTAAGGGGGGCACTGCCATGAAAACAAAACAGCGCACCCTTGCGGTGCTTCTGGTGCTGGTGCTTGTGCTGGGCGGGCTGCTGTGGTTTGTCAGCCGCAGCAATGCCGCAGAAGAGGCTGCTTCCAGCGCCGCCGCAGAGGGCAGCATCCTGCTTTCTTCTTTTGCGGCAGGCGATGTGACCAGCATCCGGTATGCCTATGGCGGCGAAACGCTTACCCTAAATTACGATTCCGGCAGCTGGACGCTGGCGGATGACCCGGACTATCATCTGGATGCATCTGCCTGCAATACCATGGTCACGGCGCTGGCATCCCTGAACGTCAAACGTCAGCTCACGGCTCAGCCCGGCGAGGACTACGGCCTTGCCGACCCGGCTGTTACGGTCACGGTGACGGCGGCAGGCGAGACGAACACCTTTGCCTTTGGCACCGAGAACCCGGTCACAGGAGATCTGTACGTGCAGAAGGCAGGGGACGATGCCGTGTACACCGTTTCTGGCAACAAGGCGGCCTGCTTTGAGCTGACCAAAGCGGACCTTTTTGGCGCGTTCAACCCGGCGGGACTGACAGCCTCCGCGCTGGAAAGTGTTTCCATTACGACGGGCAGCGGCACCCTTGCACTGAATGCAGTCTCTGAGCCTGCGGAAGCGGAGAGCGATTCCTCGGAAAGTGCGGCCGATTCCACCACCTATCAGACCGTGTGGCGGCTGGCCGATGAACCCTCTGCCGATCTGGACGACAGCAAGGTGCAGAGCATCCTCTCTGCTCTGGCAGGCTATGTGACCGCACAAATCGCGGATGCCGACCCTTCGGCCTATGGCTTTGCTGCACCGCTTGCAACGGTGCGGGCTGCCTCTGCCGATGGGACCGTGACCCTCCACTACGTCGAAAATGCAGACGGCTGCTGGATGATGGTGGAGGGGGACAGTTCCGTCTATGCGGTTGACCTTGACACTGTGCAGGCCCTTCTGATAACGGCCGCTGCCTTAAAAGCGGAATAAAAACCTTTGTGCGCCGTATGCGGAAAGCCCGCTGCGGCGCATGTTTTTTTGTTGCGGCGTGTAAAGCTTCGGCAAACATTGGCAGAGTGATTGACATTTCAGCAAAGATTGATTAAGATAGACGAGACAGGGCAGAATAACTGCGCAATATAAGAGCCTGCTTTTGCAGGTTCTCCGGTCGTCATGGATGTTGTGCGGGGCTGGGTCGCCCTGGTACGAGGGATGGGGCATGGCCCTGTCTTTTTTCGTATCTGAGTTACAAGGAGGATAAAGTAAAAAATGGACAACTCGGTGATCGTTTCACTGCGGGATATCGTAGTGGAATTTGACGGTCAGCGCATTCTGGATGGGCTGAACCTCGACATCCATGACAAAGAGTTCGTGACGCTGCTGGGCCCTTCCGGCTGCGGCAAAACCACCACCCTGCGTCTGATCGCAGGTTTTCTGGAACCCAATTCCGGCAAAGTGCTGCTGAAAGGTGAGGACATTACCGGCGTGCCGCCCTATAAGCGCCCGGTGAACACCGTTTTTCAGAAATACGCACTGTTCCCGCACCTGAACGTGTTCGAGAACGTGGCCTTCGGTCTGCGGCTCAAAAAGATGGACGAAGAGACCATCCGCCGCAAGGTGCGCAACATGCTGGAAGTTGTTGGCCTGAAAGGCTTCGAGCGCCGCAGCATCAGCCAGATGTCCGGCGGCCAGCAGCAGCGCGTGGCCATCGCCCGCAGTCTGGTGAACGAGCCGGAGATCCTTCTGCTGGATGAACCCCTTGGCGCACTGGACCTCAAGCTGCGCAAGGAGATGCAGCTGGAGCTGAAGCGCCTGCAGCGCGAAATGAACATTACCTTTATTTATGTTACCCACGATCAGGAGGAAGCCCTTACCATGTCCGATACCGTCGTGGTCATGAACGGCGGCAAGGTGCAGCAGATCGGTACCCCGGAGGATATCTACAACGAGCCGAAAAATGCCTTTGTGGCGGACTTTATCGGCGATTCCAACATCGTGGACGGCGTGATGCACAAGGACTTTCTGGTGTCCTTCTCCGGCGTGGATTTCCCCTGCGTGGACCGCGGCTTCGCCCGGGAGCAGAGCGTGCAGGTGGTGGTGCGCCCGGAGGATATCGAGGTGGTATCCCCCGTGGAGGGCCAGCTTGTGGGCGTGGTGAACGATGTCATCTTCAAGGGCGTGCACTTTGAGATGCACGTGGAGTGCGAGGGCCGCGAGTGGTTGATCCACTCCACCCGCGCCTGTACCCCCGGCGAGACCATTGGTATGCGCATCGGCCCCAACGAGATCCATATCATGGCGCGGAGCGAGGGGTGATGTGCCATGAAGATCTATGATAAAAAGCTGGCCTATCCGTACTTTGTATGGATGGTGCTGTTTACCGTTGTGCCTCTGTTCATTGTGGTGTACTATGCCATGACCGACGCCGAGGGCAACTTTACCCTGAATAACCTTACCTCCATCAGCGGCTACGGTTCGGTGTTTGCCCGCAGTCTGCTGCTGGCGCTGATCGCTACCGTTATCTGTCTGATCATCGCCTTCCCGGTGGGGTATTTCCTGTCCCGCCTGCGGGTGAACAAGCAGCACATCATGCTTATGCTGGTCATGCTGCCCATGTGGATGAACTTTTTGCTGCGTACCTACGCATGGATGGGTCTGCTCAGCGTCAATGGCCCGGTGAACACCCTGCTGGGCTTTATCGGCCTTGGCCCCTATACCATGCTCAACACCTCCGGCGCGGTGGTGCTGGGCATGGTGTATAACTATGTGCCCTATATGATCCTGCCGCTGTACACCAGCATGACCAAGATCGACCAGAGCCTGGTGGAAGCTGCGCAGGATCTGGGCGCTTCCACCACCAAGACCCTTCTCCGGGTGCTCATCCCCATGAGCGTGCCCGGCATCAGCACCGGCATCACCATGGTGTTCGTCCCGGCGGTGTCCACCTTTGTTATCAGCCGTATGCTGGGCGGCGGCTCCAACCTGCTTATTGGCGATCTGATCGAGATGCAGTTCCTTGGCAACAGCTACAACCTGAACGTGGGTTCTGCCATGAGCCTTGTGCTGATGATCATTGTGCTGCTGTGCATGAGCTTCACCTCCAGCTTTGATGAAGATGAAATGGAGGGCGTGTCCTGATGAAAACGAAACATCTGCGCCTGATGCAGCGCGTCTATATCGTGCTGTTTTTCTGCTTCATGTACCTGCCCATTGCATACATGATCGTATTCAGCTTCAACCAGTCCAAGGGCTATTCGCTCTTCACCGGCTTTACCCTCAAGTGGTACTCCAGCCTGCTGCACAACTCCTCCATCCTGCATGCGCTGCTGGTCTCGCTGGAAGTGGCTCTGATCTCTGCGGTCATTGCCACTGTGCTGGGTACAGCGGCAAGTCTGGGCATTGCGTCCATGGGCCGCGGGAGCCGCCTTGTCGTCACCAACATCACCTATATTCCGGTGGTCAACCCGGAGATCATCACCGGCATCTCGCTCATGCTGCTGTTCGTGGCCTACCAGCGCTTTGCCGGGGGTGTCTCCTGGCTGCCGGATACCATCATGGGCTTCCCGACGCTGCTCATTGCGCATATCGCGTTCAATGTGCCGTATGTCATCTTCAACGTCACGCCCAAGCTCAAGCAGTTGGATATCAAGCTGTATGAGGCAGCGCTCGACCTTGGCTGCGACCCCAAGCAGGCCTTCTTCAAGGTCATCCTGCCGGAGATCAGCCCGGCCATCCTGTCGGCATTCCTGATCTGCCTGACCTATTCCATCGACGACTTCATGATCTCCTATTTCAACTGCGGCACGGTGGAAACGCTGCCCATCGCCATCTACTCCATGACCCGTAAAAAGGTCAGCCCGGAGATCTATGCGCTGTCCACCATCATGTTCGTGGTCATTCTGTGCATCATTCTGATCTCCAACGCAATGGAGAGCCGCAGCTACCGCCGCGACCAGAAGGCGCTGAGAGGGGAGGGCGTGTGATGAAACGTTTTGCTGTGTTGCTGCTGGCGCTGGCAATGGCGGTCTGCTGTGCAATGCCCGCCTTTGCCGCCGGAACCATCGAAGTCACCGAGGATGTCTCGGTGTCGGACGATTACGACTGGACCCGCTTCAAGGGCCAGAACGTGGCCATCAATGTCTATAACTGGGGCGAGTACATCTCCAACGGCTCGGACGACAGCGTGGACGTGGTGGCGGCCTTTGAAAAGCTCACCGGCATCAAGGTGAACTACACCACCTTCGACTCCAACGAGTCCATGTACGCAAAGCTCAAGTCCGGCGCAGCCAACTACGATGTGGTCATTCCGTCGGATTACATGGTGGCAAAAATGATCGCCGAGGGGATGCTCAAGCCTCTGAACTACGACAATATCCCGAACTTCAAAAAGATCAATCAGGAATACGTGGATCCGGATTACGATCCGCAGAATGCCTACACCGTGCCCTATATGCTCTGCACCACCGGCATCATTTATAACACCACCATGGTGGACAAAGCGCCCACCAGCTGGGCCGACCTGTGGGACGAGCAGTACGCAGGCAATATCCTGATGTTCAACAACAGCCGCGATGCCTACGCCATTGCTGCTTTTAAGAGCGGCCACGATATCAACCCGCAGTCCACCGAAGAGGTGGATGAGGTGGTGGAAGAGCTGAAGGCTCAGAAACCGCTGGTGCAGGCCTACGTCATGGATGAGATCTTTGATAAGATGATAGGCGGCGAGGCAGCCGTCGGTGTGTACTACTCCGGCGATGCCATCACCATGATCGACGACAATCCCGACCTTGCATGGGTGTTCCCGGAGGAGGGCAGCGTGCTGTCTGTGGACTGCATGGCCATTCCTGCTGCCAGTGAGCATCAGGAAGCTGCAGAGATGTTCATCAATTTCATGTGCGAGACGGATATCGGCAAGGCAAACGCCGAGTACATCGGCTACACCACCCCCATGCAGGATGTGTGGGAGGTGCTGGACGAGGATCTGAAGGAGAGCGAGATCGCTTATCCGTCCGAAGAGAAAGCCGCCAAGGAAAAGGTGTTCACTGCCCTGAGCGACGATGTGAACAGCGAGCTGGACGTGAAGTGGAGCGAAATGAAGAGCTACGACGAGGGTGGCAGCAGTTTGCTGTTCCTTGCGCTGCTGGCAGCCATGGTAGCGCTGGCCTGCTTCAACATCTGGCGCAAGGTCCGCAGGCGCAACCGCAATCAGTATTAAACGCAAAGGAGGCTGCTGCACAGAACAACGTGCAGTGGTCTCTTTTTATAGAAAGGAAAAACCATGGAACAGTTCTTTTACACCGAGACCATGACAGTCATGAACGCAGATGCCGACTTCCGCAGCCTGCTCAAGCCCAGCGCCCTGCTGCGCTATGTGGAGCAGATTTCGACAGACCACGCCCGCGCCTTTGGTATGGATGACCAGTTCTTCAAAGATCGCGGTGTGACCTTTCTGGTGGGCAAGCAGGCCCTGAAATTTGACCGCGTGCCCCAGCGTGCCGAAACGCTGACCCTTACCTCCCGGGCGCAGGTCAGCAAACACGGTTCGGTCAAACGCATCACCACCCTGACCGATGCCGAGGGCAAAGAGGTGGCTATGGTGGACTGCCGCTGGATCGTGGCAAGCCTTGCCGAGGGCCGTATCCTGCGGGAGCCGGGCTGGACGGTGGAGAATTTCTGGAACGATACGGTGGAGGACGAGCTGCCTTTGCAGCTGCACAAGTGCAAGGATGGTCTGACCAGCGCAGGGGAGTGGACGGTGCATTATTCCCAGTGCGATCTGAACGGCCATTTGAACAACGCATTCTATCTGGACCTTGTCTGCGATGCGCTGCCGCTGGAAGTGATGCGCAAAGGCCCCGTGACCTTTGCTTCTATCAACTACCACCGCGAGATCCCGATGGGAGAAACGGCAGAGGTGTTTTATGCTCCTTCGGCGGATGGCTGGTATGTGGTCGGAAAGCACAACGGCCAGACCAGCTTTGAGTGCTATCTGGAGGTGGGAAAGACAAACGTGTAAATCGTTGATTTCTCAAGAGAACCGCTGCGCCGCTTTTAGCTGAAAATAAGCGAGCAATGCAAAAAAGCGTCACCCGTGCAGAAAAAACGGCGCATTTTGAGAATTGCATCCTCTGAGGAACAGGGAGTACTCTTTTATTAGAAGGATCTTCTGATTGTCCAAAGGAGGATAAAACAAATGAAAAAACATCTCCGAGTCCTTGCGGCCGTTCTGGTACTGTGCTTCAGTCTGCTGTGCCCGGCGGCATCTGCCGCCAGTGTACAGACTGCGGCCTGCAAGCCGTCCACTGCAGCCGTTCAGACCATTTCTGCCGGCAAAAAGACGGAGCAGATGGTCTGGGTCCCAACGCACGGCGGCAAAAAATATCACAGCAAGTCTACCTGCAGCAATATGAAAGACCCGGAAAAGGTTACATTATCGAAAGCAAAAGCGGAAGGCTTCACTGCTTGCAAAAAGTGCTATTAAGAAAATAAAGAATGATCTGCAAAGCCCTTGCCGGAAATTTTCTGGCAGGGGTTTTATATGTGTCCACAAAAAGTTAACAAAAGAAATTACAGAAAAATTACAAAACCCTATTGCAAAATGGTTTCAAAAGAGTTACAATATGATTACAGCAAGGGCACAAGCCCTGCTGAGTGTGAAATCTTTTTCTTCTTGTTTTTTGGGGATATCGGGCACAGGTTCTCCTCCTCCGGCTGTTCTCCTTCACAGTCGTGATCCATGTGCCGCACAGGCGGTATCCCGCTTCGTGTGCAAAAAAGCTCGTCCGTTCTGGACGAGCTTTTTTGCATCCATAAATCACGCAAAAACCGGCTTCTCATGCGGGAAAGTATGACCTTACGCCATTTTGGTGGGCAATTTGCCTGTTTTTCTGCAAAGGACATTTACAAAGTTTGGCGCGGCGGGGGTTTGTATTCCGGCTGGCTTTGTGGTACAGTATATACAATCAATTTATAGGTTGCAAACATGAATCCGATTGATGTTGATGCGTTAAGAGAAAAGGAGTTTGAACATGGCTTATTTCTATAAAGAACCTTCCCGCACTTTCGGTGAATATCTGCTGATCCCCGGCTATTCCTCTGCAGAGAATATCCCCACGGCTGTCAGCCTCAAGACCCCGCTGGTCAAGTACCGCAAGGGCGAGGAGGAGTGCCCCCTGCAGATGAATATTCCCATGATCAGCGCTATCATGCAGGCGGTCTCTGGCGATAAGCTGGCCATTGCACTGGCCCGTCAGGGCGGCGTGTCCTTCATCTACGGCTCTCAGAGCATTGAGAACGAGGCTGCCATGGTGCGCCGCGTCAAGAGCTTCAAGGCCGGTTATGTCGTGTCCGATTCCAATCTGGCCCCCACTGCCACCCTGCACGATGTGCTGGAGCTGAAGGCGCGCACCGGCCACTCCACCATTGCCATCACTGCCGATGGCACTCCGAGCGGCAAGCTGCTGGGCATTGTTGCATCTCGTGACTACCGCATCAACCACACCCCGGATGATGCCCCTGTCACCACCTTCATGACTCCCATTGAAAAGCTGGTCACTGCACCGGAGAACACCTCCCTGCACGATTGCAACAACATCATCTGGGATAACAAGATCAACACCCTGCCTCTGGTGGATGCCGAGGGCAACCTGAAGTATATGGTGTTCCGTAAGGACTACGACTCCCACAAGAAGAACGCCAACGAACTGCTGGATAAGAACAAGAGCTATGTGGTGGGCGCCGGCATCAACACCCGCGATTACGCTGAGCGCGTGCCCGCACTGGTGGATGCCGGTGTGGATGTGCTGTGCATCGACTCTTCCGAGGGTTACTCCGAGTGGCAGAGCCGCACCATCGGCTGGATCCGTGAGCACTACGGCGATACCGTCAAGGTAGGCGCAGGCAACGTTGTGGATGCCGAGGGCTTCCGCTTCCTGGCCGAGGCTGGTGCAGACTTCGTGAAGATCGGCATTGGCGGCGGTTCTATCTGCATCACCCGCGAGACCAAGGGCATTGGCCGTGGTCAGGCTACCGCTGTCATCGAGGTGGCAAAGGCCCGCGATGAGTACTATAAGGAGACCGGCATCTACGTGCCCATCTGCTCCGACGGCGGCATCGTCCACGATTACCACATCACGCTGGCACTGGCCATGGGTGCGGATTTTGTGATGCTGGGCCGCTACTTTGCCCGCTTTGACGAAAGCCCCACGAATAAGGTGCGCATCAACGGCCAGTATATGAAGGAGTACTGGGGCGAAGGCTCCAACCGTGCCCGCAACTGGCAGCGCTACGATCTGGGCGGTTCCAGCAAGCTGAGCTTTGAGGAAGGCGTGGACAGCTACGTGCCCTATGCCGGTCCTCTGGCTGACGGTGTGCAGACCACTCTGTACAAGGTCAAGAGCACCATGTGCAACTGCGGCGCTCTGTCCATCCCGGAGCTGCAGCAGAAAGCAAAGCTGACCGTGGTTTCCTCTACCTCCATCGTTGAGGGCGGCAGCCACGACGTTGTGCTGAAGAATGCTACCCCCAATATCATCAACGGTTAACACGTTTGTTCTGAAAGCCGCCCATGCTGTTTGTGTATGGGCGGCTTTTTCTTACCGGAAATTGACCGGGATTTTCCAAAAATGCTTGCACCGCTCTGCGTTTGGTGATATCATGATAGAAACGCACTGTCAAGACAGGCAGGCGCGCAAACCTTCCCACAGGTCAGAACGGCAGGGGACAGCAAGAAGCCTTTGCCGGGTGTAAAGAAGAGAGGATACTATTCATGGACGAAATCAAGGTTGTGCCTTATATTCCAGATGAGGACTACGACAACCCCGCAATGGTCGTGGATTTTTATGAATTTACAATGGCAAACTGCCTGTTCCTGCACGGATTCAAGGACACCACGCTGGTGTTTGATATGTTCTTCCGCAAGAACCCGGATGCTCAGGGCTACTCCATCAGCGCCGGTCAGCGCAAGCTGACCCGCTTCCTGCTGAACTACCACTTCAATGCACAGGATATCTGGTGGCTGCGCACCAAGGGCATGAGTGAGGAATTCTGCGAGTATCTGCGCACCTATCAGTGGAAGGGCGACATGTACGCTCTGCCTGAGGGCACGGTGGCATACCCGCATGTGCAGATGGTGCGCATCGAGTGCGACCTCGTGGGCGCAATTTTGATCGAGACCTACCTGCTGCAGACCATGAACTTCCACAGTCTGATCGCCACCAAGGCTACCCGCGTCACCGGCCTGAACACCCACACGCCCCGCAGCGTGATGGAATTCGGCACCCGCCGTGCGCAGGGCGAAAGCGCTGGCAACGATGGTGCATATGCTGCTGTTCTGGGCGGCTGCGTGGGCACTGCCAACTGTTTGGCCGAGATGAAGTTCGGCGCGGAGGTCAAGGCTGTGGGCACCGTAGCGCACAGCTTCATCGAGTTCTTCCCCACGGAGTTTGATGCCTTCAAGGCCTTTGCCGATACCTACCCGGATTCGGTCAGTCTGCTGCTGGACACCTATAATATCATGGAGAGCGGTCTGCCCAACCTCATTAAACTGGACGATTACCTCATCGAAAAATACCCCAACGACCCGAACCGCCGCGTCAAGAGCGCCCGTATCGACTCCGGCGACCTGGCCCGCGGCTCCAAGCGCCTGCGCAAGGCACTGGATGCGGCCGGTAAACCTTACATCAAACTGGTGGCTTCCAATGGTCTGGACGAAAAGAAGATCGCCAACATGGAGCTGTATGAGCACGCTCATTTTGACTCCTACGGCGTGGGCGAAAACCTGATCACCTCTGCTTCCGACCCCGTGTTCGGCGGTGTGTACAAGCTGGTGGCGGTCAAGCAGCCGGATGGCAGCTACACTCCCAAGATGAAGTGCTCGGATTCCGCCAGCAAGGCCATCATTCCGGGCAAGAAGATGCCGTGGCGTCTCTACGATGAAAATGGCCAGGCCCAGTGTGACCTGATCGCCATGGATGATGAAGTCATCGAGGCGGGCAAGCCCGTCACGATGGTCAATCTGGACTCCGATGCCATCGAGCGCACCGTCACCATTACCCCCACCAAGGTCAAAAAGCTGCTGGTGCCGCATGTGCTGAATGGTCAGCTGGCCATTGAGCTGCCTTCGATCGCAGAGAAGAAGGCCTACATTGCAAAGCAGCTCACCGAGGAGACCTGGGAGAGCGAGCTGCGTCTGGAGTGCCCGCATAAGCACTATGTGAACATGACCCCGGCTGTGGCCGAGTGCCGTTCCAAGATGTATGCAGAGCTGCACGGCGGCAAGGTGTAAAATAAGCAAAATAAAAAGCCCCTCAAGCGTAAGCTTGGGGGGTCTTTTTATGCCGCCGACGGGGGTCGAACCCGTACTCTGTCTCCAGAAAGGGATTTTAAGTCCCTCGTGTCTGCCAATTTCACCACAGCGGCATACAACGCTAATAATAATACAATAGAATGGCTTCTTTGTCAAGAAAAAGCACGGAGCCCGTCTCTTCATCCTCCATTCACGATTCATTTGTAAAAAGTGCTTTTTCTTTCCGTGGTTTCATGGTATAATAACCTTCAGATACGGTTTTCCGGGCCGTAGCCGCATGCTTTGGCAGCGCGGCAGAAGAGGGCAGAGCGGGCAGCGTACCGCTCTGCTGGGGCAGTGCCCGCAAGATAGGGCGGGCGGGAAATACAAAAAGAGAGGCGAATCGAGATGTTGGATATGATCAAGTGCAGCACCGGCGGCGCATACTATGCCCGCGGTGAATGGGTGCCTGCAGACGGCGAAGCAAGCGCCGCACTGGCAGCAAAGGGCTTTGATGCCGCAGCCATCGAGAACGCAAAGACCGGCACCATGGCCTACAGCATTCTGCAGGCCCACAACACCAGCGGCGATGCCGAAAACCTGAAGATCAAGTTCGATGCCATGGCCAGCCATGACATCACCTTTGTGGGCATCATCCAGACGGCCCGTGCGTCCGGTCTGGAGAAATTCCCCATTCCGTATGTGCTCACCAACTGCCACAACAGCCTTTGCGCCGTGGGCGGCACCATCAATGAGGACGACCACCGCTTCGGCCTGTCCGCCGCCAAAAAATACGGCGGCATTTTTGTGCCCCCGCATCTGGCGGTCATCCACCAGTACATGCGCGAAAAGTTTGCGGGCTGCGGCAAGATGATCCTTGGCTCGGACTCCCACACCCGCTACGGTGCTCTGGGCACCATGGCCATTGGTGAGGGCGGCGGCGAGCTGGCAAAGCAGCTGCTGGGCCGCACCTACGATGTGGCCCGTCCGGGTGTTGTTGCAATTTATCTCACCGGCTCTCTGCCTGCAGGCTGCGGCCCGCACGATGTGGCCATTGCGCTGGTGGGCAAGCTGTTCAAGAGCGGCTATGTCAAAAACAAGGTGATGGAGTTTGTCGGCCCCGGCGTTGCGTCTCTGCGTCAGGATACCCGCAACGCCATCGATGCCATGACCACCGAGACCACCTGCCTGTCCTCCATCTGGGAAACCGACGAAACGACGCAGAAATTCCTTGCGGTGCATGGCCGTGCCGCCGACTATAAGAAGCTGGCTCCGGCCGACCTTGCTTATTACGACGGTGTGGTAAAGGTAGACCTTTCTGCCATCCGCCCCATGATCGCACTGCCCATGCATCCCTCCAATGCATTTACCATTGAAGAGCTGAACGCAAACCTTGAGGATATTCTCCATGCCTGCGAGCAGGATGTGCAGAAGCTGATCGGCCGCAAGGATGTCAGCCTTGACCTGTGCAGCAAGATCGAGAACGGTAAACTGCGTGTGGATCAGGGCGTGATCGCAGGCTGCGCAGGCGGTCTGTACGACAGCATTTATGAAGCTGCCTCCATCCTCAAGGGCCACACCGGCGGCTGCGGTGACTACGCCCTGAGCGTGTATCCCGGCAGCCAGCCCATCATGATGGAACTGGTGCGCACCGGAGTCATCCACGACCTGATGGCCAGCGGTGCCACCGTCCGCACTGCGTTCTGCGGCCCCTGCTTCGGCGCAGGCGACGTGCCCGCCAACGGCGCGCTGTCTATCCGCCATACCACCCGCAACTTCCCCAGCCGCGAAGGCTCCAAGCCCGGCAACGGCCAGCTTTCCGGTGTGGCACTGATGGATGCCCGCAGCATTGCGGCCACCACGGCCAACGGCGGCATTCTGACCCCGGCTACCGATATCGACTATGATCCCACCGTGCCGGAGTATCAGTACGATCCTTCCAGCTACGATACCCGCGTGTATCAGGGCTTTGGCAAGGGCGATTACGATGCCCTGCTCAAGCTTGGCCCCAACATCAAGGACTGGCCCGAAATTGCACCGCTGGGCGATAACCTGCTGCTGAAGGTGGCATCTTACATCACCGACCCTGTCACCACCACCGACGAGCTGATCCCCTCCGGTGAGACTTCGTCTTATCGTTCCAATCCTCTGGGTCTGGCCGAGTTTACCCTCAGCCGCAAGGACCCGGAGTATGTGGGCCGTGCCAAGGCCGTGCAGGCCGAAGAAAAGGCCCGCCGTGCAGGCGAGGGCAGCGCCGAGGTGCTGGCCCAGCTGCACAAGGTGCCCGGCTGCGAAAACCTGACTTGGAACGATGTGCAGATCGCATCCACCATCTTTGCCGTCAAGCCCGGCGATGGTTCTGCCCGTGAGCAGGCGGCCAGCTGCCAGCGTGTGCTGGGGGCCGGTGCCAACATCGTTACCGAGTACGCCACCAAGCGCTACCGCTCCAACCTCATCAACTGGGGTATGCTGCCGCTGCAGCTGGTGGGCGCAACGCCGTTCGGTCTGGGTGACTATGTCTTTATCCCGAATGTCCGCGAGGCCCTCAAGGGCGACCTGCAGGACATCAAAGCCTATGTGCTGGGCAACACCGCAAAGGAGTTCAGCCTGTACATGGCCCCGCTGACCGCCGACGAGCGCAAGATCCTGGCCGACGGCTGCCTGATCAATTTCTATAAGCACTGATATGATAGAAGGCTTCCTCTTTGGGGGAAGCCTTTCTCTGGTTTTCTTGGGAGGTTCATTTTCCATGCCCGGCGATCTTCACAACCATTCCACCTGTTCCGATGGCTCTGTGCCCATCCACCGCCTGCCGCTCATGGCGGCGCGGGCGGGGCTGGACACCATGGCCATTTCCGACCACGACACCCTGCTCAGCGTAAACTACTGCTATGAGCACCCTGTGCAGGACGGCGTGCGCCTGCTTCCGGCCACCGAGCTGACCGGCTATGACCATGAGCATAAGCATCGCGTGCACCTGCTGTGCTACTTCCCGGACCCGGAAAGCCGGGAACTGAAGGAGCACTGCGACATCCTGCGACAGCGCCGCAACGAGTGCGGCCTGCAAAGCGCAAAGGAGATCGAAGCGCTGTACCCGCAGTTCCGCACGGAACAGGCGCTGGAATACGCAAAGGACAGCGGTGTGCTGTTCAAAAGCGGCATTATGGAAGCGTTGCACCAGCTGGGGCTGTGCGATGCTGTGTACGGCAAGCTGTACAGTTATCTCTTTGGCTGGGAGCCGCGCGGCGTGGTGCTGCATCAGGTAAAATATCCCTCGGTGCAGGAAGTAATCGCCACGGCGAAAGCTGCCGGTGCGGTGCTGGTATTTGCACACCCGACCGTTTACAAGAGCATGCCGCTGGTGCGTCAGCTGGCCAAAGAGGGCATCATCGACGGCATTGAGGTGGAGCACCCCCGCAACAGCCCGGAGGACAGGGCCGAGTGTGCTGCTCTGTGTGAGCAGTATGGGCTGATCCATACCGGCGGTACGGACTTCCACGGTGCAAACCACAAGGTGCCGCACCCGGTGGGTACCTGTACCACGGCGGACGATCAGGTGGCCCGCATTCTGGAGCTGGCCCACAAGCGCCGCGGTATTGATGTGTGACCCGGTCACATTGACATTCCGGCACGCTGCTCTATAATAGAAGCAGACGATCTTCGTCGGGATTTCTGTCAAAAAGAGAGGATTTTGAACTATGAGCAAGGAATTCAGCTTCCCGAACAGCGGCACCTGTTCCAAGCAGACCAACTTTGTGCTGAACGATGACCACACCATTGCGTCCATGGAGGTCATTGGCGGCTGCAACGGCAACCTGAAGGGCATCTGCCGTCTGGTCAAGGGCATGAAGGCCGAAGATGTGATCGACCGCATGGAGGGCACGCTCTGCGGTTTCCGCAATACCAGCTGCCCGGATCAGATCGCCAAGAACCTGAAAAAGGCTCTGGCCGAAATGGACTGAAAAAATCAAACAGCGAAGGGGGAGATGCCTGCGGGTATCTCCTTTTTGTTTTCCCATCCCGACAGAAAGAGATGTTTTTTTTCTGTGCTTCGGGGCTATACTTCTTGTGAAAACGAATTTCATCAGCAAGGAGCGGGCAAATGAGTATTTGGGAAAAACTTGGCTTTGGCGGGTACAAGGGCTTTTCGCACGAGTCGGATCAGCTGCTGCGCAGTGCGGTGGAGCTTGCCGGGAACCTTGGCTGCGAAAAAGCCGATACCGGCCACCTGCTGCTGGCGATCCTGCAGCAGGATCACGGGGCGGCAGCACGGTTTCTGGAGGGCAAGCAGATCCGGGAACCGGAGGTGCGCCGTCAGCTGGCCGAGAGCCGCCGCGCACCGGCTTTGCATCTGGATCGCTACGCTCTTGCGCCGGACCTCAAGCGCACCATGGATTACGCCATCATCGGGGCACAGAACGCGCACCTGAACCGGGCCGAGCCGGAACATCTGCTCTGCGCCATGCTGGAGGATGACGGCTGCACAGCAGGCATCCTGCTGGCATCCATGGGCGTGCAGCTCACAGATGCCGTGCGGGAGTGCCGCCAGCTGTCCGGGCAGTTCGTACTGCCGTATCAGATGCGGACCACGGTCAGTGCGCCGCGCGGCAGCCGCGCCAGTGATAAGTACTGCCGGGATCTGACCCGCCGTGCTGCGGAACGGGAACTGGACCCGGTGTTCTGCCGGGAAGCAGAGCTGGACCGCATGGTGGAGATCTTATGCCGCCGTCAGAAGAACAACCCCTGCCTTGTGGGGGAGCCGGGCGTGGGCAAGACCGCCCTTGCCGAAGGGCTGGCCCAGCGCATTGCCACGGATCGTGTGCCCCGTGCGCTCAAGGGCCGCCGTCTGCTGGCATTGGATATGGCCAGCCTTGTGGCGGGCACCAAATACCGCGGTGACTTTGAGGAGCGGTTCAAGAACCTGCTGGAAGAGCTGGTGCGGGACGGCAGCTCCATCCTGTTCGTGGACGAGTTCCACACCATCGTGGGTGCCGGTGCAGCGGAGGGTGCCATCGATGCTGCCAGCATCTTAAAACCGGTGCTGGCCCGGGGTGAGATACAAATTATCGGCGCTACCACTACCGAAGAGTTCCGCACCCACATCCAGAAGGATGCCGCACTGGAACGCCGTTTCGGCAAGGTGCAGGTAGAGGAGCCTACGCCTGCGCAGGCGCTGGATATCCTCAACGGGCTTGCGCCGCGCTATGAGTGCTACCACAATGTCTGCCTTCCGCCGGAAGCGCTGCAGGCTGCGGTGGAGCTTTCGGTGCGGTATCTGCCGGGGCGCTTTCTGCCGGATAAGGCCATCGACCTTGTGGACGAAGCCTGTGCGGCGGCACGCATCCGGGCCGAGCAGGCAAAGCAGTCAAAGCCCACGCTGATGCCGGACGATATCGCCCATGTGGTGGCGCAGGCCAGCGGTGTGCCGGTGGAGCGGGTAGGTGAGCAGGAGCGAGAACGACTGGACAAGCTGGAAGAACGTCTCAACGCCGAGATCGTGGGTCAGAGCCGGGCGGTGGCTGCAGTGGCAGGTGCCATCCGGCGCAGCCGCACCGGTCTTGGCGAGCCGGGCCGGCCCATGGGTGCCATGCTGTTTCTTGGCCCCACGGGAGTGGGCAAAACGGCTCTTGCCCGGGCGCTGGCGGTCAGCTGGTTCGGCAGCGAAAAGGCCCTGCTCAAATTTGATATGTCGGAGTATCAGGAGCAGCACACCGCTGCCCGGCTGCTGGGTGCGCCGCCGGGCTATCTGGGCCATGACGAGGGCGGACAGCTGACCGAAGCAGTGCGCCGCCGCCCTTACAGTGTGGTGCTGTTTGACGAGATCGAAAAGGCACACCCGGACATTCAGAACATCCTTTTGCAGATACTGGAAGATGGCCAGCTGACCGATGCCATGGGCCGCAAGGCGGATTTCCGCAACACCATCGTACTGCTCACCTCAAACCTCGGCGCACGTTTTTTAGCGGGTCAGAGCACGCCGCTGGGTTTTGCGGCGGGCAGCGAAGCCGTGTTTGAAAAGCAGTCTGCACAGGCCATTGAGGAGGCAAAAAAGTGGTTCCGGCCGGAGCTGGCAGGCCGTCTGGACGAGATGATCGTATTCCGTCCGCTGGCCGACGACAGCCTGTGCGCCATTGCCGAAAAAATGCTGTGCCAGCTGGAGCAGCGTGCCGCCCGCAGCGGCTACCAGCTGCATCACACACCGCGGGTAGGGCAGGCGCTGGCAGCAAAGGCCCGCTCTGCCTACGGGGCCAGAGAACTGCGCCGCGCAGTGGACAGGGCAGTGGAGCAGGCACTTGCGGATCAGATCGCATCCGGTACGGCCTGCGTGGGCCAGCACTGGACAGCGGACTGCTCGGCGGATGGTGCCATCGTCCTGCGGGAGGACGAAACCGCAACACTGTAAAGCATCGGAAGCTCAAAAGGACCGCCCTGAGTTACAAGACCCGGGGCGGTATTTTTTTGTCTGCAGGGGGCGGGCGGAGACATCCGCTCCTTTTTTGTGCGTACGGGGCAGGGACATTGTGAGATTGGCTCTTGCATCCTTTTGGTTTTCTGTTATCATAGAAGCAACAGAATTGCAGGAGGAAGTCCATGCGCACATTATTTCTTTTGAACCCAACTGCCGGTAAGGCCGATTGCACCCGTACGCTGCCGCAGCAGATCAATGCTGCCGCCGCGCGTGCAGGGCTTGCGCCGGAAGAATATGCCATTCAGGTCACAAATCACGCCGGTCATGCCCGGGAGCTGGCCAATGCCGCTGCGCAGCAGGCCCGGCAGAGCGGGGAAGAACTGCGGGTCTTCACTGCCGGCGGCGACGGCACCTTCAACGAAGCGCTCACCGGGATCTATGGCTATGCAAATGCAGCCGTGGGCTGTCTGCCCTTTGGCAGCGGCAACGATTTTCTGCGCACCTTTGGTACAAAGGAAGAGTTTCTGGATCTGGATGCCCAGCTGGCCGGTGGGCCGGTGAGCATCGATCTGATGCAGACCAGCCTTGGCCTTTCGGCCACCATCTGCGCTGCCGGTCTGGATGCGCAGGTTGCCTACGGCATCCCGAAGTTCCGGCGCATCCCGCTGTGCGGCGGCGAGATGGCCTATGTGCTTTCCATTGTGGAACAGCTGTGCGGACACATCGGCCGCAGGGTGGAGTACACCATCGATGGTGAAACGCTGGATGTGGACTGCCTGATGTGTGCCATCTGCAATGGCCGCACCTATGGCGGCGGCTTCTATGCAGCGCCGGAAGCACAGCCCGACGATGGCTGGCTGGATGTATATATCATCCGCAAGGTGAGCCGCGTGACCATTGCAAAGCTGCTGGGAATGTACAAGAGCGGCAAGCACTTCCAGAACGGTCAGCTCGTCAGGGCTGCAGAGCCGTACTTCATTTACCGCCGCGCAAAACAGGTGAGCCTGCGCGCTGCGGATGGCCGCGGGCCGATCGTTGCCACGGCAGACGGTGAATGCGCACCCAAGGAGCAGATCACTGTACAGGTACAGCCGCTGGCAGGGCGCATCCTTCTGCCAAAGCCTGCTTTTGAGCGCTTTGCAGCGCAGAGGACGGCACAGAGTGCAGACCGAACATGAAAAACCAGAAGAAGAGACAGCTTTTTTGTCCAAGAAGAAAGCTGTCTCTTTTTCGCTGTACGGCTGATTTTTTCATCTGTCATAAATTCTTAACAAAAAGAAGCAAAAAAGGTCTTGATTTTTTGGGTCAAGATGAGTACAATACACTTAGCACTCAGAGAAATGGAGTGCTAAAGAACCAAAGAGCCGACAGGAGGCCCTTTGGACACAGCAAAGTTTTAAATTATATTTTTACTATAGGAGGGCAAGAACTATGAAGATCATTCCTCTTGCAGACCGTGTTGTCATTAAGGCTGTTGAGGTTGAGGAGACCACCAAGGGCGGTCTGATCCTGACCGGCAGTGCTAAGGAAAAGCCCCAGGTGGCTGAGGTCATCGCTGTCGGCCCCGGCGGCGTTGTGGACGGCAAGGAAGTCAAGATGACTGTGAAGGTCGGCGACAAGGTCCTCACCAGCAAGTACTCCGGTACCGAGGTCAAGGTGGACGGCGAAGAGTGCACCATCGTCCGTCAGGGCGATATCCTGGCAGTCGTTGAGGACTGAGCAGTTTCCCCTCTGATATTTGAAAATTGAGCTTTAAAGGAGCGATTTGATTATGGCTAAGCAGATCAAGCAGGGCGAGGATGCCCGCAAGGCACTGTGTGCCGGTATCGATACCCTGGCAAACACCGTTAAGATCACCCTGGGCCCCAAGGGCCGCAATGTGGTGCTGGGCAAAAAGTTCGGTGCACCGGTCATCACCAACGATGGCGTGACCATTGCCAAGGAGATCGAGCTGAAGGACGAGTTCGAGAACATGGGCGCACAGCTGGTGCGTGAAGTCGCTACCAAGACCAACGACGCAGCAGGCGACGGCACCACCACCGCAACCGTTCTGGCACAGGCCATGGTCACCGAGGGCATGAAGAATGTCACCGCCGGTGCAAACCCCATGGATATCCGCCGTGGCATGAGCAAGGCTGTTGCCAAGGCTGTTGAGACCATCAAGGCTCACAGCCAGAAGGTGAAGGACAGCAACGATATCGCCCGCGTCGGCACTATTTCTGCAGGCGACCCCGAGATCGGCCGTCTGATCGCCGAGGCTATGGAGAAGGTCACCTCCGATGGCGTTATCACCATTGAGGAGAACAAGACCACCGCTGAGACCTACAACGAGATCGTGGAAGGCATGCAGTTCGACCGCGGCTACCTTACCCCGTATATGGTCACCGATACCGACAAGATGGTGGCTGATCTGGACAATGCCGCTATCCTGATCACCGATAAGAAGATCAGCGTGATTCAGGATCTGGTTCCCCTGCTGGAGCAGGTCATGCAGAATGGTATGAAGCTGCTGATCGTGGCTGAGGATATCGAGGGCGAGGCTCTGTCCACTCTGATCGTCAACCGCCTGCGCGGCACCCTGAACGTCTGCGCTGTCAAGGCTCCCGGCTTTGGCGACCGCCGCAAGGAAATGCTGCAGGATATCGCAACCCTGACCGGCGGCACCGTGGTCTCCTCCGATCTGGGCTATGAGCTGAAGGATGCTACCGTCCAGATGCTGGGCCATGCCCGTCAGGTGAAGGTCTCCAAGGAGAACACCACTATCGTTGGCGGTGCAGGCGATAAGGATGCCATCGCAGCCCGCATCGCTCAGATCCGCAGCCAGATCGAGGCCGCTACCAGCGATTTCGACCGTGAAAAGCTGCAGGAGCGTCTGGCAAAGCTGGCTGGCGGCGTGGCCGTCATCAAGGTCGGCGCTGCTACCGAAGTTGAGATGAAGGACAAGAAGCTGCGCATCGAGGATGCTCTGAACGCAACCAAGGCTGCTGTTCAGGAAGGTGTTGTTGCCGGCGGCGGCACTGCTCCTATCAATGCGATCCCCGCTGTGCGTGAGCTGTGCGACACGCTGGAAGGCGACGAGCGCACCGGTGCCAAGATCGTTCTGAAGGCTCTGGAAGCTCCTCTGCGCCAGATCGCTAAGAATGCCGGTCTGGAAGGCAGTGTCATCATCGACAAGATCATCTCTGCCAACAAGCCCAACTACGGCTTTGATGCTCAGAACGAGGTCTTTGTGGACGATATGATCGCTGCTGGCATCGTTGACCCCACCAAGGTCACCCGTTCCGCTCTGGAGAACGCAGCCTCCGTCGCTGAGATGGTGCTGACCACCGAAAGCCTGGTCGCTGATCTGCCGGAGCCCCCTGCTGCACCCGCTGCTGCAGGCGGTGACATGGGCGGTATGGGCGGCATGTACTAATAACTGCCAAAAAACCGCATGAATCCTTGATTTTTGGAGCGGCCAGAAGCGAATTTACGCCAAACTTACGCCACTTACGCCAAAAATCAAAGCGCATTATAGGGTAACAAAATCGGCACTCGCTGAAAAGCGGGTGCCGATTTTTTGTGTCACGAAAAGCTGATGGATGCTGCACGCTACACACCGTCAGCTTTTTCGTTTACAGGGGAAAAAGTGGGTGGTATAATAGAAATAGAGTTTTGTAAGAGTGCTTTCATAGTCAAGGCTATAAAAAATACGGATAAGCATAAAGCCGGTGGATGATATGAAAATTCTGGATAACATCACCAATACCGTTCGAGATGATTTGCGGGTCGAAATCAAAAAAGGCAGCAGGGTGTCTATTGCGGCAGCCTGCTTCTCAATGTATGCGTACAAAGAGCTGAAAAAGCAGCTTGAAACCGTGGACGAGTTCAAATTTATCTTTACATCGCCCACTTTTGTGAAAGAAAAGGCTGAAAAGCAGAAGCGGGAGTTCTACATTCCCCGCATTTCCCGTGAAACAAGCCTTTACGGTACAGAGTTTGAAATCAAACTGCGCAATGAGATGACCCAGAGAGCCATCGCAAAGGAGTGTGCAGACTGGATCAGAAGGAAGGCTACGTTCAAATCGAACACCACCGGTGAAAATATGGCTGGCTTTATGACTGTGGATTCCGGCGCAGCACAGATCGCCTATATGCCGATTGGCGGATTTACGACAGTTGATATTGGCTGTGAGCGCGGAAATAACAGCTACAACATGGTCAACTGCATGGAGGCTCCGTTCGCACAGCAGTACATGAAGTTGTTCGATACCCTGTGGAACGACCGGGACAAAATGCAGGATGTCACAGATGTAGTACTGGAGAATATCAGCACGGCTTATGCTGAAAATTCCCCGGAGTTCATCTACTTTATGACGCTGTATCATGTGTTCGGCGAGTTTTTGGACGACATCTCAGAAGACGAGCTGCCGAATGAGGCAACCGGATTCAAGCAGAGCAAAATCTGGAGTCTGCTGTACGACTTCCAGAAGGATGCGGTGCTTGCTATCATCAATAAGCTGGAAAAGTACAACGGCTGCATCCTTGCGGACAGTGTTGGCCTTGGCAAGACCTTTACCGCACTGGCAGTCGTAAAGTATTATGAGAATCGAAACAAGTCGGTTCTGGTGCTGTGTCCCAAAAAGCTGGCGGAAAACTGGAATACCTATAAGGACAACTATGTGAACAACCCGATTGCATCGGATCGGCTGAATTATGATGTTCTGTTCCATACAGACCTGTCCAGAAGCGGCGGAAAGTCGAATGGCCTCGACCTGGATCGCCTGAACTGGGGCAACTATGATCTGGTCGTCATTGATGAATCGCACAATTTCCGTAATGGAATCGGAACTCATAGCAAGACGCAGGACAATCGTTACCAGCGGCTGATGGATAAGGTAATCCGTGCCGGAGTCAAGACCAAGGTGCTGATGCTTTCGGCAACGCCTGTCAACAACCGCTTTGTTGACTTGAAAAATCAGCTGGCCCTTGCCTATGAGGGAAGCTCCGAGTATCTGGATGAAAAGCTGAACACCTCAAAGAGCAATGAGGACATCTTCAAGCAGGCGCAGAAAGCCTTTAACGCATGGAGCAAGCTGAAACCAGAAGAGAGAACCACGGATGCGCTGCTGCGGACGTTGGATTTCGACTTCTTCGAGCTGCTGGACAGTGTTACCATCGCACGTTCTCGGAAGCATATCGAGAAGTACTACAACACCAACGCTATCGGAAAGTTCCCGGAGCGGTTGAAGCCGATTTCCGTCCGTCCATGCCTGACGGACCTGAATAATGCCATCAACTACAACGAAATTTATGAGCAGCTGATTCAGCTGAGCTTGTGCGTCTATATGCCCTCCAACTACATCTTCGCAAGTAAGATCCAGAAATATCAGGAGCTGACGCACAATAAGGGAGAGAATTTGACCCAGAGAGGCCGTGAGCAGGGTATTTGTCGGTTGATGAGTATCAACCTGCTGAAACGGCTGGAAAGCTCTGTACATTCGTTCCAGCTGACCCTGATGCGCATCAAGAAACTGATTGATGGTACGATTCAGTCCATTGACCAGTTTGAACGCTCCGGCCACGCTGATCTGGATATATACGACATGGCCGGAGACGATTTTGACATGGACGATGAAAACACTGACTTTTTCACCGTCGGCAAAAAAGTCAAAATCGACCTTGCAGATATGGACTGGAAGAGCTGGCGTACGGAGCTTCGGAAAGATGCAGAAATTCTGGAGCTGTTGACCTTTATGGTGGCAGATATCACGCCGCAGCATGACACAAAGCTGCAAGAACTGTTCAAGCTGCTGTCTGAAAAAATTGAGCACCCGATCAATGCCGGCAACAGAAAAGTGCTGATTTTCTCTGCATTTTCGGATACGGCAGAGTACCTCTTTGACAATGTGAGTGCGTTTGTAAAGCAGAAATATGGGCTGAATACCGCTGTAATTACCGGATCGATTGATGGGCGAACCACGATCAAGGGCTTCAAGGCAACACTCAACAATGTACTGACCTGTTTTTCTCCCATCTCCAAAGACCGGGATGTTCTGATGCCCGGTAGTACCACGGAGATTGATGTGCTGATTGCGACAGACTGCATTTCCGAAGGCCAGAACTTGCAGGACTGCGATTATCTGATCAACTATGACATTCACTGGAACCCGGTACGCATTATCCAGCGTTTTGGACGAATCGACCGTATCGGCAGCAGAAACCAGTACATCCAACTTGTGAACTTCTGGCCTGATCTGACGCTGGACGATTACATCAACCTGAAATCCCGTGTGGAGACCCGCATGAAAATCACCGTTATGACCTCCACCGGCGATGATGACCTTATTAACCCCGAAGAAAAGGGCGATTTGGAGTACCGCAAGGCACAGCTGAAACGCTTGCAGGAAGAGGTCGTTGACATCGAAGATATGTCGGACGGCATCTCCATTATGGATCTGGGCCTGAACGAGTTCCGGCTCGACCTGCTGGATTACATCAAACACAATGGTGATCTGGACAAGAAGCCCCGTGGACTTCATGCGGTGGTTCCGGCTACGGATGAACTGCCGGAGGGTGTGATCTTCGTGCTGAAAAACATCAATAACAGCGTCAATGTGGACAATCGGAACCGCATCCATCCGTTCTACATGGTTTACATCGGCATGGATGGGCAGATCATCTGCGACTACCTGAACCCCAAAAAGATGTTGGACGATATCCGGCTGCTGTGCCGTGGAAAGACTGAGCCAATCAAAGAGGTGTATGAACGCTTCAACCGGGAAACAGACGATGGAAAGGACATGGCAGAAATGTCCGAATTGCTGAGCGAAGCCATTGATTCAATCATTGATATTAAGGAAGAAAGCGATATCGACAGCCTGTTCTCTGTGGGCGGAACAACAGCATTACTCAGTCAGGTGTCTGGGCTGGATGATTTTGAGTTGATTTGCTTTCTTGTTGTAAAATGAACGCACAGAGGTGAAAAAACGTGCTGGGCTTGCCTGTATCTACCGAGTTTAATAAACGCATCCCTAAGCAGAAGTTCTATGAGAACATTGCCGTTACCCCGGCTATGAAGAGAGCCTTTGTCGAGCAGATCAGGATCATCTACTGGCGCAATAAGATTGCGACTACCACCCTGAATCTGGCGGCTGGGGAGCAGGTGACGGAGATCGAGGTGGTCGAGGTGCGGCTGTCTGCCCCGGAGCTGGACGAGAGTGTGCTGCGCCAGATCGACCGGGAAATTCCGTATCACATCCTCTTTTTGCTGGAATACGAGGGCAAGTATCGTGCTGTCATCGGCTACAAGGAGGCTGCGGCGGGCAAGACAGCCTTTAAGATTGATCGCTATTATTCTACGGACTGGCTGGACGAGGACGACCTGCCGGTGCATCTGGAAGGGCTTACGCTGGATGCTGTATACGAGAACTTTGTCCGACAGATTGCAGGCGAGGCTCTGGCTGAAGAAAATGGTACTACGCTGAAAGAAAGCGTTGAGCAACAAAAGCAACGGGAACAAATCGAAAAGCAGATTGCTACATTGGAAGCTAAAATCCGTAAGGAAAAACAGCCGAAGAAGAAGTTTGAATTTGTGCAGAAACTTAATGAATTAAAAGACAGTATGTTGTAGAAGGGGGATTATTTTATGCAAAATATTTTTGACCGTGGTAGCTTTTCAGGGTATAAAAACAGCTCGCGGATGGATTCTGCACGTAGCGAAATAAAAAAATCAATCTATGAGTCGGCATCTCAAAAACAAACGACAGTCTTTATCTCCCATAAGCATGATGATCTTGATGAGTTGGCTGGATTGCTTGGTTTTTTAGAGCAGAATTACGGGGTTAAAGTTTATATTGATAGCCGAGACCCTTTAATGCCTCAAGTGACTTCTGGACAAACAGCCGCAAACATAAAAAGTCGTATAAATCAGTGTGACAAATTTATTTTACTTGCGACGAATGGTGCAATAGAATCAAAGTGGTGCAACTGGGAACTCGGCTATGGAGATGCACAAAAATATCAAAACAATAGTATTGCGCTTTTCCCGGTGAAATCAATTTGGGAAACTGATAACGATTATAAAGGAAATGAGTATATGCAGATTTATCCACACATTGCGTATTGCGATGGGACTGGTGGAGATCATTATATATCAAGCGGAAAACCAATTCCAGTTGGATTTTATGTTCTGACCGAAAATGCTGATGGAACATATATTCCAACCTCTCTTGCAGATTGGTTAAAGAGGTGATAGCGCATGGGAATCGTTGAGAATGGACTCGATGAAGAAGTTAAAGTTAATCATGATGACAAAATTGTACATCTCCAACTGATACAAGGCGTTATTGACCGCATGGCAACATCTGCAGCAATCTACAAAGGATTTGTAGCAACTATTGTAACTGGAATTGCCGCTATTTCCTTTACAGATGTGCGATCACGTGTATTATTAGTAGCATTTCTTCCGGTTATATGTTTTCTTGCAATGGATACTTATTACCTGCAGCTTGAAAAGAAATACCGCATTTTATATGAAAAAGTGCGGACGGAAACAATTATTCCGGATTTTGCATTGAATCCTTATTGCACGGATGATGAGTTGAAGAAGAATCATGCAACAGTGTGGGATTGCTTGCGTTCACCTAGTATTCGAATGTTTTATGGCCCGATTATCGTTCTTGCGGATGTGGTTCTTGTTCTAAATTATATAGGAGTTATTTGATATGGCAAAACGACAAGTTTTTTATAGTTTTCATTACGCTAACGATGCGATGAGAGTTCAACAGATAAGAAATATTGGCATGATTGAAGGAAACACTCCCGTTTCACCAAATGAATGGGAGCAGGTCAAACGCTTCGGAAATGATGCAATAAAGAAGTGGATTGATGACAATATGAAATATCGATCTTGTGTCGTTGTTTTAATTGGCTCTGAAACCGCTTCTCGCCCTTGGGTTCAGTATGAAATTAAGAAGGCATGGATGGATAGAAAAGGACTGTTGGGTATCTATATACATAATATTAGAGATCCACGCACGGGCATTTGTAGAAAAGGACAAAATCCGTTTAAACAATTTATATTAGACGGCAAGAATTTTGCCGACATTGTTCCATGTTACGACCCGAATCCATGGAATGCCTATAACGATATTCGAAATAATATCGATGATTGGATTGAAGATGCAATAAGAATTAGAAGCATTTACTAATTTTGCACTATGAGGAAAAGAATAATGGACAACCTTAAAATGCACAGCCTTGACGGTGTACAGCGCAACATTGAGCTGATTGGCAAGCTATTCCCCAACGCCATTACCGAGGTAAAACGTGACGGCAAAGTAGAACACGCCATTGATTTTGACGTTCTGCGGCAGGAGCTTTCCGATTCCATCGTGGAAGGTCGGGAGGAACGCTATCAGTTTACTTGGCCGGATAAGAAAAAGGCAATGCTGGCGGCAAATGCGCCCATCACGGCAACGTTGCGTCCCGTTGTAGCGGATAGCGTTGGCAAAGATGGCACTCCCGGTGGCTTTGACAGTGAGAACCTCTACATCGAGGGCGATAATCTGGAAGTGCTGAAGCTCTTGCAGGAAACCTATCTGGGCAAGGTCAAGATGATCTACATTGATCCTCCCTATAACACAGGCAATGATTTTGTCTATGAGGACGATTTTGCCCAGAGTGCGGCGGAATATATGGATAATAGCGGTCAGTATGATGAAGAAGGCAACCGTATGGTGACAAACACCGAAAGCAATGGCCGCTTTCATACGGATTGGCTCAATATGATTTATCCGCGTCTGAAGCTGGCAAAGGATTTTCTGACAGACGATGGGGTGATTTTTATCAGCATTGATGACAATGAGCTATATAATTTAAAGAAGATATGTGATGATATTTACGGAGAATCTTGCTTTGTTGGAAATGTTGCATGGCAACGAACATATTCAATGCGAAACGATTCTAAAGGACTTCCTTCCGAAGCAGAATATATTGTGGTATATAGTAAAATGCCTAACTGGATTCCAAATAAATTACCACGTACCGAAAAAATGGATGCGGCTTATAAAAATCCAGATAATGATTTAAAGGGAGCATGGCAAAATACTACCCCCTATGCCCCGGGAGCTAAAACGCATCAAGGCATGGTTTACGCTATACAACATCCATTTACAGGAGAGATGCTTTATCCTGCACCATCTTCTTGCTGGCGGTATGACCAACAAACTATGCTTGGATACATGAATGGGTGGTGCGATTATGAATTAAGGACTATTAGTGATGATAAAGAGCGGGCAGCTGTTTGCGGAATAAATGTTGACGATGTTCGAAAAGATGTAAAAGCAATAATGCTAAAACACAGCTTAAAACAGTCAAAAGAATGTGCAGAAAGCGTTCTAAAACGTGGTCAATGGCCGCGGTTTTATTTTACTAAAAATGGAATGGGCGGAATCCGTCGAAAAACATATTTAGACCAAGTTGAAGGACGTATGGTGACAAACTTATGGCCTTATTCTGAAGTTGGACATACTGATGAAGCAACAAAAGAATTAAAGAATCTGTTTGGAGGAAATGCGCCATTTGATACGCCCAAACCTACTCGACTTTTGGAAAGAGTCATCCACATAGCATCTGATACTGACTCTATAATAATGGATTTCTTTTCTGGTTCTGCAACAACGGCGCACGCTGTAATGAAGAAGAATCTAGAAGATGGTGGACGACGGCGGTTCGTATTGGTTCAGTTACCAGAAGAAAGCAGACTACCTGAATTTGAAAACATCTGCGAAATCGGCAAGGAGCGCATCCGCCGTGCTGGTCGAAAAATTAAGGAAGATGCTGGGCTAACCGCTCCGGCTGATTTGGATATTGGTTTCCGCTGCTTGCGTCTGGACAGCAGCAACATGGAAAACGTCTACTATACGCCGGAGGAGACCCGACAGCAGGATCTGTTCTCGCTGGTGGATAACGTAAAACCTGACCGCACCCCGGAAGATTTGCTGTTCCAGGTGATGCTGGATCTGGGTGTGCTGCTGTCCAGTCCCATTGAGGTGAAAGAGATTGCGGGCAAAAAGGTGTTCAACGTGGCAGATGGGTTCCTGTTGGCGTGCTTTGACCATGATGTGACCGAGGAAACCGTCAAGGCAATTGCTCAGATGAAGCCGTACTATGCTGTTTTCCGTGACAACTCCATGGCAAACGACAGCGTTGCGACAAATTTCGACCAGATTTTTGAAACGTATAGCCCGGAAACGGTAAGGAAGGTGCTGTGATGGATTTTAATGGTATTAACTTACCTGATTTAACCCCAAGAATAGATACCTCGTTTATTGATGAAATGAATAGGCGAAATCAGGAAGTGATTGATAGCATTACGCCACTGAACGAGATTCTTGCAGAGGAAATAAAACCAATACTTGAAGGAAATCAGAAAGTGGTAGAGGGACTTAATGATAACTATTCAAAACTTAACGATTTGTACCTGCTGAAGGAGAAAGAGCTGGAAGAAAGCAAACAGGAAGCTGAAAAAGCAAAAAAGTATAATACAAAGATGCTGATTATTGCCCTTGTTTCTGCGGGTATTGCGTTAGCTTCGCTTGTTGCTACTATCCTTATTGCTCTTCTTTAATGGTGAAAATGTGATATGGATGATAAAAAGAAAAAAGAACTTGCTATTCGCAGTTCAGCGGCAGAATATTTGACTTTTGTGGCTTCTACGGGTGAGAGCGATGCAAGCTATGAAATGCGCTATGAGGATGAAAACATCTGGCTGACGCAGAAGATGATGGCGGCACTGTATGATGTGGATGTGCGCACGGTCAACGAGCATATCAAAAAAATCTATGCGGACGGCGAACTGACCGAGCAAGCAACTATCCGGAAATTCCGGATAGTTCAGACCGAGGGCACTCGTCAGGTCAATCGGGAACTGACGCATTATAATTTGCAGATGATTATTGCCGTGGGCTTCAAGGTGAACAATCAGCGTGCCGTGCAGTTCCGCAAGTGGGCGGGGCAGATTGTCAAGGAACACACCATTCAGGGCTGGACAATGGATGTGGAGCGGCTGAAAAAAGGTCATATGTTCACGGATGAATATTTTGAGCGTCAGTTGCAGCAGATTCGGGAAATTCGCCTGTCGGAGCGCAAGTTCTATCAGAAAGTAACGGATCTGTACGCAACAGCGTTTGATTATGACAAGGATGCAAAAACGACCCGGCGGTTCTTCCAGACGGTTCAGAATAAGATGCACTATGCTGTGCATCGCCACACGGCGGCAGAACTGATTGTGGAGCGTGCCGATGCCAACAAGGAGCACATGGGGCTTACCACATGGGAAAATGCGCCGGATGGGAAAATCCTGAAAGCGGATGTGACAGTAGCCAAAAACTACCTGAGCAAAGAGGAAATGAATTATCTGGAACGCATCGTGTCGCTCTATCTGGATTATGCCGAGTTGCAGGCCGAGCGCAAGATCCCCATGAGCATGGAGGACTGGGCAAAGCGGCTGGACGGTTTTCTGGAGTTCAACGGCAATGAACTGCTGACAGGCCCCGGTAAAATCAGCGCAGAACAGGTCAAACTCCATGCAGAAACCGAATACGAAAAGTATCGTGTCATTCAGGATCGCCTGTATGAAAGCGATTTTGACCGGTTCCTGATGCTGGAGCAGGAGGTAAACCACAAAGATGAAGTTTAGTTTTAAGATTCAGCAGTACCAGACGGATGCTGTGGATGCGGTGGCACGGGTCTTTCAGGGTCAGCCCTATAATGCAGGTGTGTCTTACCTGCGGGATATGGGAAGTCTGTCTGCACAGCCGCAGCAGTTGAGCCTTGTTTCCAGTGGGGACGATGCAACACAGGTGGAGTTGCTGGATTTGATCAACGATTCCGGTTTTAAGAACGAAGCACTCCAACTAACCGACCAGGAGCTGCTTCAGAACATCCGCGCGTTGCAAGCAGAAGCAAACATCCATCAGTCGGACAAGTTGGTGGCACCGCTGGGCAGGTGTTCTCTGGATATTGAGATGGAAACCGGCACAGGCAAGACCTATGTTTACATCAAGACCATGTTTGAGCTGAACAAGCGGTATGGTTGGAGCAAATTTATCGTTGTTGTGCCGAGTATCGCCATCCGTGAAGGCGTAAAGAAGTCCTTTGAGATCACTGCCGATCACTTTATGGAGTGCTACGGCAAAAAGGCACGGTTCTTTATCTACAACAGCAGCAACCTGAATCAGTTGGATTCCTTTTCCAGCAATTCCGGCATCAATGTCATGATTATCAACACGCAGGCGTTTGCGGCATCCATGAACGAGGACAAGAACGTGGAAGGTCGCAAGGGTGATGCCGCTGCGAGAATTATCTACACCAAGCGGGATGAGTTCGGCTCCCGCCGCCCGATTGATGTGATTGCCGCCAACCGCCCGATCCTGATTCTGGACGAACCGCAGAAGATGGGCAAAGAGGACTCTGCCACTCAGAAAGCCCTGAAAAAGTTCAATCCACTTTTCACACTGAATTACTCTGCTACCCACGCCAAGCAGCATAATCTGATTTACGTTCTGGATGCGCTGGACGCTTACAATAAGCGACTGGTCAAGAAAATCGAAGTCAAAGGCTTTGAGGTCAAAAATCTGCGTGGTACGGACAAGTATCTGTATCTGGAAAGCATCATCATCTCCCCGAAGAATCCGCCACGGGCAAAAGTGGAGATAGAGGTCAGCTACCAGAACGGCACGAAGCGAGAGTTCCATATGCTGGATGTGGGCGATAATCTCTATTATAAATCCGGGGAAATGGAGCAGTACAAGGGCTTCGTAGTGTCGGAAATCGACCCGATCACGGGTGTTGTGACTTTTACGAACGGCGATACCATCCGCAAAGGCGATGTCACCGGCGACGTTTCCGAAAACGATATGCGCCGGGTACAGATTCATGAAACGATCCTTTCGCACTTTGAAAAAGAGCAGGTACTTTTCAAACTGGGCATCAAGACGCTTTCCCTGTTTTTCATTGACGAAGTGGCAAAATACCGCCAGTATGATGAAGACGGAAACGAGCTGCTGGGCGAGTACGGCAAGATTTTTGAGCAGGAGTATCTTTCGGTTCTGAATGAGCATCGCACCCTGTTCGACCCGGCTTATACTGCCTATCTGGATTCGACCGATGTGCATGATGTCCACAAGGGCTATTTCAGCATCGACAAGAAAGGTCACAGCGTCAACAGTTCGGTCAAGCGTGGCTCAGATATGTCGGATGACATTTCTGCCTATGACCTGATCCTGAAAAATAAGGAACGTCTGCTGTCCTTTGAAGAGCCGACCCGGTTCATCTTCTCCCACTCTGCCCTGCGGGAAGGCTGGGATAACCCAAATGTGTTCCAAATCTGCACCCTGAAGCACAGCGACAGCACCACGCAGAAGCGGCAGGAAGTAGGCCGTGGTCTGCGTCTGTGCGTGAATAAGGACGGAAACCGCATGGATGCGGAAGTGCTGGGAGATAAGGTGCAGGATATCAACGTCCTGACCGTTATTGCCAGCGAGAGCTATGCAGGATTTGTAGACGGACTGCAAAAGCAGACCGAAGCAGTGCTGTATGATCGCCCCCGCAAGGCAGACATTGCATATTTCACCGGCAAGACCATCAGGTTGGATGGCAAAATTGTCAAAGTGGATGACCGTCAGGCACGGGCAATTTATCAGTATCTTGTCCGCAATAACTATGTGGATGAGCAGGATAACGTCACGCAGGACTACCGGGACGATGTGCAGACCGGAACACTTGCACCGGTGCCGGAAACGCTGAAGCCCATTGAAGAGGGCGTGCACACGCTTGTGCAGGCAATTTATGATGACAATATGCTCAAGTCTATGTTTGAGGATGGCAACAAGCCGAAAGTGCTGGAAAATCCGCTGAACGACCGGTTTGAAAAGGCAGAGTTCCAGAAGCTCTGGCAGACGATCAACCACAAATACGCCTATACGGTGGATTTTGATTCTGAGGAACTGATCCGGAAAGCAATCGAATACATCGACAGGGAACTGTACGTCAGTCGCCTGCAATATACCGTTACCTATGCCGGGCAGAAAGATGTCCTGAGTGCCGATATGGTGCGAGAAGGCAGCAGCTTCAGCGATGCCAAGAGCAGAACAAAAAAATTAGAACATGACTACGCAGGTCAGGTTGCGTATGACCTGATCGGCAAAATTGCAGAGGGCACAACGCTGACCCGGCATACCGTTGCACGGATTTTGCAGGGCATCAAGCCGACAACCTTTGCGATGTACCAGAACAACCCGGAAGAATTTATCGCAAAGGTGATCCGGCTGGTCAAGGAGCAGAAAGCTACCATGATCGTGGAGCATATCACCTATGATACGATTGAAGGCAGCTACGACAGCAGTATCTTTACGGCAGAGAAACACGCTCTGACGATGGATAAGGCTTACAAGGCACAAAAGGCGATTCAGGATTACGTTTTCACCGATGGCACAGCGGAAAAGAGCGTGGAACGGAAGTTTGCGGAAAATCTGGACGGTGCAGAGGAAGTCTTTATCTATGCAAAACTGCCGAAAGGCTTCTATATTCCGACCCCGGTTGGACACTACTCCCCGGACTGGGCAATCGTGTTCCATGAGGGCAAGGTGAAACACATCTATTTTGTAGCAGAAACCAAAGGCACGATGGAAAGCCTGAACTTGCGCCCAATCGAGAAGTCCAAGATCGACTGCGCCAAGAAGCTCTTCGCAAAATTGTCAGATGGTCTTGTGACATACGACCATGTGGACAGCTATCAAGAGCTGATGAATAAGGTACTGCAGTGACCAGTACAAAATGAATCATGAAGCGGCTGTTTGCGTAGATGCAGATGGCCGCTTCTGCATTTGACATCCCGATCGGGAGTGTGAGCGATAATATAGGGCTACGATGAGTTTGAACGAATCAGCGATGCAATCGCACAGCCTGCATCCACCGGATGCAGTTCAAGGGTTTGACTTTCCCAACAAGTGTTTGGCAACGCAAAAATGGTCTTTGTATAACCTCTTGCTAGCGCTATGAGGCCTTTCAAAACGCCTCCCAAATTTGAAAATCACTTTGCAAGAATGATCGTCCGTTTTCAAGCTCAACTTGAAGTGGACGGTTGTTTTTCTGCTCAAAAAAGTTCCGAGTTGGCATTCCATTACAAACAGAACGAGTTGTCCTGTTCGCTCTTTTTACCAAGGTTTCCCTTGCGTTTTCTTGCACACTGCCGAAAGTGGCGTGTTTTCAAAGTTTTTTGTTGACACACTGCGATTTTTGTGGTAATCTATCCCAACAATTTAATATAACATATTTACTTAGAGTTCC
>ERZ791879.219-NODE-219-length-59219-cov-14.269945_pt1 | contig 59219 bp, 69 predicted proteins | sample MGYA00510162_ERZ791879 | MGnify/ENA primary metagenome ERZ791879 (study PRJEB30046, sample SAMN00792113) | human gut metagenome | study: EMG produced TPA metagenomics assembly of the A metagenome-wide association study of gut microbiota in type 2... | reverse complement strand
TAACTTTGCACACTTCTTTGCATGCTCGGTTATTCAATGGCCGAGAAGCTGACTCTGCTCATTTTCTTTCTCCTTTATGGATCAATGATTGTTAATGTTTTATTTTTCATATCCTTCTTTAGCATATAGTCATGGTCATATTCCATTTTATTCAATAATTTCTTTATTTCTTTTTCTGATAGCTTCTTCTTATCATGCAAGATCTGATATCCATGCTGATATAAGATCTGTGCATTTTCGTATTCTCTTGAGCCGATTTTGATTCTTGCTATTTGCACAGTTTTAGACTTATGATTCGCCTGTAATACAATTTTTCTTTCTGGAATGAAAATAGAATCAACAAATTGATATTCATCTGAATCTTTTTTATCCTTTTCTTCAGAGTAATTGTATTCATTTAACTGCGACAAAAATTGCTTGATAAGATTATCTGAAAGAGTTTCCTGCTTGTATACAAATGTATAATTTTCTTTGTAACACTTCTCAATCTCATTCTTTGAAACAATATTGTCTTTTACTTGGCCAATGATCGCAACAATGACAATAATTCCGAGTAGTACTTTGTAAGAAGTCTCAATTCTCATTCTTGTTCCTCCTTTTGCAAAATCAAGTCAATGTCCTCAATCCTCTTCAAAAGACGTCTCTTTTCCTCTTTCAGAGCCCAAAAATCAATATCATCTTCTACAAGATCAATCTCATATTCTTCTGTTGGATGTTCCAGAGCAGCTTCATAAAGATTTTTGTTTACATTATGCAGCAGAATCTCACTACCTTCTTCAACTCCACTTTCCCAATGAGCTGCACTTCCACCACTGCATGGATTTCCATGAACATAAACAACATCTCTTCCTGGTTTTCCACCGCTATCGCGTCCGTAGGCATGACTTAGAACTTTTCCAAAAAGCATCACATCTGCTTGTTCTTCACACATATACTCTTTGACATGGATTCGAACGGTAACTTTTTCATTAATATCAACGTCTGAATACCCATAAATCTCTCTCATGACGGTTCTTGCAGCATCCAGATTTTCTTTATTGATCGTCCAGCATTTTTTACGAGTATCCCATCTGGCATCAGAAAATTGTTTGATCCTTTTGACAAAATCCATGTTATATGGTGTAAATAGCATTGCTTTTTCATTTTTGATCTTTACCTGAATCTCTTTGCTCATTTGTGACTCCTTTCATTTCAATATCTTCTAGTTCTATCCCATCCAAGAGCAGCAACCTGCCGCGATATTCTTTGATCTTGTATGGTCCTAATTCTTCTTTTGTCATGAAACGATGGCCAAATCGCTGTTTCATATTTTTCCAAACAATCCAGGGAACCCGATAAAAGAATCTCATCTCCAGACTTACCATAACAAAGCATAAGGCATTTAGTTTTTGATGTTCGTCTAAGAGTTTTGTCTGTACTTCTGTTACAACAGATTGTTGTATTCGGTCTTTAATCGTTGATTTTGCCTCAAAAATAATACATTGCCCGTTACATAAAACACCTTTGAAATCCGGCTGTGCTTTTTTCATATAGAATCCAGTCACTCTTCCATCTTTACGGACTTCAATTGTTTTAAATGGTTCTGGCGTTTTTAAAATGCATGCGATTCCCCTTTTTCGATAAAAGGAAAGACTGATCTCGATCAGTTCTTCAAAATTATCGCCATTGACTTTGTTGTTTACGCAATACATAATAGCACCCAGTTTCCAACGCCATCTTTTGCCCATTCTTTACACTTCTGATCGATTTCTTTAATTGGAGTATCCGAAGGGAAATCTACTACTTCTGCTCTTCGATAAGGAGCTTTTTCATATTTTGCATGCATCATGATGTATACTTTTGAACAAAATTCAAACGGATCGAAATATGTAATTTCTTTTTTCTTTTTTAAAGGTCTTCGGATAATTCCTTCTCCAACTTTTTTTGTTGCGATTTTTAATTCCTCTTCTAATTTTTCACGATCACATTTTGGACATGTCATTTTTCCTTCTTTGATGACCATTAAATGTCTACATTTTGGACAGATCTTTAAACCTGTTGTAATTTCTTCCATAATTGATTTCTCCTTTATTTTCCTTTTTCTAATACAAATATGAGAGAATTTTTCCGAAAAGATTTTCACATATAAAAAAGAGGCCATTACAACCTCTCTTTTTTTTAACAGACAAACCCGATAATGACACCGTTTTTGTCTACCAACGGGGTAGATGTTCCAGTTTCGTTACGGAAAAAAGAGAGCCAAAAAAAATGACTCTCTTATAAAACTTTTCTCTTATTTTGTCAAAGCATAGTCGCAGTCGAAATTTTCATTTCTTTCTACTTTACATCAAACAATTTTCTTGCATCTTTTAATGCTTTTTCAATGCATTCAAATTCAACTTCTAAACATAAAGCTTTACAGTAATCATTGTCTAGATCAGGGCATACCGTGATAGTATGAGGAAATGCATGATCTTCTGCAGAGTTATAATATTTTTCTGCATCGTATTTTGTTAGGTATCTTTTAAAAGAATGTAAGATATCATCCTCTTCTTCTTTGTTCTTTGCTCTTAAGACAATGACAGAATCTTCATCTTCTTTTGGCAAACATGTCTGAAGAATTCGTGAAAAGATATTTTGTTTTTTCAGTCCTTTTTCGATATCTTCTTTATAAGAATCAGAGTATTTTGGATCATTTGTATAGATCCCAAATTTCTTAAAACATTTTTTTTCGATTACTTCAAGATCGAGTTCGTCTTGATAAAACTGAGCATCGAATTTATCTTCGAATCTCTTTCCGTCAGAAGTGATATAAATCTCTTTTTCTTCTCCTGTTACTTTGATTGTTTTGATTTTTGAATTCATGATTTTTCTCCTTTATTTCTCTCAATCGTCATTAATAATTACACTATAAGTATGATGGATTTGACGATTCATAACTGACATTCTCTGAAAGCATGAACTACCCATCTCTGACGAAATATTTCGAAAAAAAACCACATCGCTGTTCGCACCAACTGAGGCTGGCTCACGCAGCCTCTATCTCTTTTACGAGAATGCTTGTTCTGATGTTTTTGCTCACTGAATCGGTTTATAGAGTTTTGCATTTAAGCAGTCCCTGTAAAATGGCAGGAAACGGGTTGTATATGCATTGATCGCTTCTTCGCTAGTCATATTAGGTGTTGGGACAAAAATTAAATTATAAGCGATCTTATAGCTTTTTAGAGAAAACATAAGATCTGGAAGATCCAATGTATTTGTATCCAATGCCTGATTTAAAAGATCAAGAACTAATTTCTTCCTTGTGTTATTCAGTTTCAAAAATTCGAATCGATAAAAATTAACTTGGAATCCAAAGAAGTTCTCATCGTGATTATGCGGATCATAGAGTTCATAGCAGCACTGATCGCCTTCTTTAAAAATTAAGTAAATTCGGTTTGAAAGAAATTTCTGAATATCATCTTTTTCGACTGAACTTTTTGCTGAATTATTGGGGATTACTTCTGAAACATCAGTGCAAATAGATTCTATAGCATTTTGGAAGAAATTTGGATTATCTTGTTTTGCAATGATATATTTCGATGTAATCCATAAGCAGACTGTAAATATTATTCCGATAATACATGTAACCAACAGAACATTTCTATAATTGTTTTTTTGATCAAATATACAAAATCCTAATAGCCACACTCCAACATAAACTATTAATTTTTTTGCAACACAAGAAATCCTTTCATACATGAAATTTTTTTTATAATTTTCTGATGGTCCAAGCCGAATTCCATTAACTCCAAGTGTTAGATACTCTGCCATATTCCATAATACTGGAAGCATAGTAACTGCTACAAAAGTGTCAAATGATGACGACATTACTTTTCCATAAAAGAGCTTTTCCAACCCCTGCCAGATCAGTAAAAGCAAAAAGCAATTGTCAAAGAAAAAGACAGACCTAGTAGCAATGATTTTTGTTTTTTTACTCATTTCCTTCCTCCTTAATTTCCATATAAGTTCCAAGTATCTGATCTGGATTGATCTTGAAATATTTGATGATTTTTTCTAATACCTGAAAGGATGGGACGCTGCGCCCAATTTCGTAATATGAAACCATGATTCTTGTAACTCCAAGAATATTTCCAAGATCTTCCTGTGTTAGATTATGCTCTTTTCTTAATTCTTTTAGATTTTTTGCAAAGATTTTTCTCATAATTAGTATCCTTTCAAAGTTTCCTTACTACAAATATGAGAGAAATTTTCGGTTTTATTTTTCATATATAAAAAAATCCCTGGAATTTCTTCCAAAGATTTCCGTATTCCATACTTAGTCGTCTTCATAATGTTTCTCATCCAGTTCTTTCATTAGATCAATAATTAAGGAAAGCGTATCTGCATCATAAAAGGAATTTAACCAAACTACCCCTGAACTGATAGCAAACACAATCTTTTCATCCCATTCTATATCTTCTTCATCGATTTCTACAGATAATGGATATGTATCATCATGATCAACATGAATTGGAGCATATGTACGTGAATCATCATGCTTATAGATTGGATATAAACCATACATCTTAAAAAGATATTTTTCTAGTTTTGTTGGATTCTCATTAGAACATTTGATTTCACTCATATTTTTTCCTCCCTCTGAAATTCTCTAATTCTCTTTCTACACGATGGATCAGATTTGTCTGATTGATACAAAAATTTTCGATATCACATTCGTCTTCAAAATAGTATTGCTCATATATCTCCTGCATCTTTTCTGTTAATTCATCAGCATCCTGCATATCCTGTAGATCAGCTTTCAAATCCTGCAAATCCTTCTTTTCTGTTTCTAATGCAGCTTTGATATCCTTTACAGAATTTAGACATTCAGTATTCCAATATCTAACACTGATTCCTTTATATTCGGCAACCATCGTATGGATATTACGAACGATCAAACATTTCATGTACTGATCGAAACCAACTATCTCCCAGAATTTTAATTTATTTTTATCAAATACGATATTCTCAGGAAGCAGCTCTATTTTTGAATAATCTGCAGCTCCCGGCAATGAATTTTCAAAACTCTTCTTGAAATTTTCTAAGTTGTCAGCAAATACATACAAATTCAAAGTTTCATGATATCCTTCAAATTGTTTCTTTTCTGGATTATATCGACATGGGATGATAAATCCATCTTTTTCTACATAATACATATTAGTCCTCCTTTTGATTTCTTTCATATCATTGATTTCTTCTAACTCCTTCTTTACTCTCTTAATGATTTTAAGAGTATCCTTACATTTATCCTTGATCTTAGGAAAACCAAAAAAACTCCGATCTCGTTTTCTGTCCGATACTCCTTCTCATATCTGGTAAAAACATTACGGACACGAAAAAGAGCAGCATTGTATAACAACTTTGCTTTTTTGCAGAGGTTGTCGCAATAACTGTAGATCGTATCTTCGGATGAGATCACCCGTTGTGTCACGGTAAATGCCATATGGTTGTATCCTTTCTGATGTCTAGAAAACATCGTATTTATAATTTTCCTTTTTGTTTCTATATGATAAATATGCGAGATTTTATGGGAAATATTTTTCATATATAAGATTCTTACATTTCAAAGGAAGCCCGCATCCATCCCCGCCCAACTTTCATTATGAACGGGGTATTCTGCTTAGATCAATAAAAAGAAAAAGCCTTCCAATAGATTTCTCCATTGAAAGGCTCTGTATATTCTTTGTATCTTCCGTAACGTATGATTAACGTTTTGAGAACATCAAATATTGATTTTAAAACATTCAAGCACATTTTGTCAGTTATATGTTCGTTACCGAAAATATCTCTCATGTTATTCACACTGCTTTATACAAAAAAAATTGGGAACGAGTAAAGACCCATTCCCTGCAAAAAGTTAATTTTTTAATCGTGTATGTATTTTAACACGCTTCATTTATATAGTCAACAACTTTTTTTACAAAAAAATATGCTGTTTTTTATACATTCATTTTTATCAAAATACTTTTTATTTTTTATTGCACGACCATTTATAAATTGTTGTATCTGCTTAAACCTCTTCTCTTTCACAACATCTGCATTAATAAATTCATTGTAAACATAAAGCAATGTAACAAAATTCATCTTTTTCTACATAATACACGTTAACTCTCCTTTCGATCTTCTTTCAAATCATTGATCTCTTCCAACTCTTTCTTCATTCTTGCAATGATTTTGAGTGTATCTTTGCATTTGTCCCTAATCTTAGTAAAACCAAAATAGAAAAGATACTCATATGATTTCTTGTAATTAATGTAATCTTTGCAATTCTTATGTTCTTCTGCGATGATCAGATTTGTAAATCGTTCAATATCTTCATTTGATATGAATCGATGCATGTATTTTTGTTTTCTACGAATAGCTTTCCGTAATGGATGTCTTACTTGTGCTAGTGTTTGTTTATTCTTTTCATCTTTGTAAAAATCCATGTTCTGAATATGATCTAACTGTCGAACCACATGATAATAGGTCCATATTGTTCTTTCAGGAATTTTATCGTAGATATACTCAGCGAATGATAATTTATCACTGATGATCTTTTCTCTCTCTTCCATAAGCTGCATGATCTCATTCTTGTCATTTGTATAGTCATCATCCAATTCTTCCTGAGTTACATTTTGGTATCTGGCCCGCTTCATTTTATATGGTCGAATGATATATTCTTCCAAATCAGGATCAAAACCGATCAGCTGATAAAATTCCCAAGTCACTTTATGAAAAATAATATGTTTTGGCATGACATCTACTTTTTTTGTTGTATTAAATCCCAAGTAATCATACGGAGTAAGACCCTCTTCAATCCCATACAGCCAATCTTTGCATACAATATCAGATCTTCTGGGGTCATCGTTTGCTTTTCCATACAAATAATGAAATTCTGAGTTATATTGTAATGTCGCATAGCATTTTTTTATTTTGTATTTTGACTGCAAATAAAACATGTGTTAGCTCCTTTCTTTCTCATCTTCTACAAGAATTGCTTTCCAATTGCTGCTGTTGCAGGAAGATGAGATGATCTTGTATCCAGAATTAATGCAAATGTTTACAAGATCTTCAAACATTTCTGAATCTTCTTCTTCAATTGTGACACATCGAATTCCATCAATATGGTTTCGTTTATTATAAATTCGTTTATTTTTTTCTAGAATTTTTTCTAAAGTTTCTTTTGTCATAGTTATCTCTCCTTTATTTTAAATATGAGAGAAATTTATAAAAAGAAAAATCATATATAAAAAAAGGACCAACTAAGGTCCCTTGTTGAGAAATTAAGCGTATATAGCATACTGAATAAATCCAATATGAGTTTTCCAGTTGAAATCTTCTGGTAGGTAATCTTCTAATTTTTCCTTGAATTCGTCAATGATCTCATCCATTGAATGATAACTTCCTTTGAAAATTTTCTGAGGCAATGTTGACTTGTCTGTAAAGAAAATGCCGTAATAGCCCTCATACAGTTCAAAACAATCATCTTCTCCACAACGCTCATCACATTCAAATGGGTAAAAAATTCCGCCAGACATCTCATCTTCATACATCGAAATTCGAAAATGTTTTTCATCGACTTCTTCAATTGAACTCGAATCTGCTTGTTCATGTTTATACTTTGATCGAATTAATGCTTGCTCACCAAGTTCTTCAACTGCAGTGTAGGCGTCAGGAACTTTTACCATATCCCTTCCACATATTTCTTTTAGATATTTTTTGCAAAACTCAATTGTCTCCTTTTCATCCAAAATTAATGCTGTTCCACTTTCTGCATACCAATTACTGCTCATAATTCATTTCTCCTTTTCTCTGAATCGTCATTTTAAATGTTTCAGTTTAAATATGAGAGATAAGAAAAAACATAAAGAAAAAGAGACCTATTGCAGCCTCTTTTTTTAAATTAAAGATCAATTTCGCTGTCTAACCATTTTGTTTTGCAGGTCACACAAGTATCTCGACCAGCATACATACCTTTACATAAACATCTTTCATCACCTATGAAATATGGACAATCGATATGATCATCTATTATTGCTTCTTCTGAAACACCTGCATCATCGGTGCAAAATCGTTTAAATTCTTTACCAGAATTTTCTAACTGATCTAATAGCAGATTGATCATCATTTCTCTATTTGTGAACATTCATTTTCTCCTATAATTATTTTTCTGATTTTTTATCTAATTATCTCTTAGTTATCTCCAACCAGTTATCGATGATATTATCTTTTCCATCTGTGTTAATTTCAACTTCAAGATCTTCAATGCAGAATCCCAGAAATTCATCAAACGTCATTCCAATGATGGCTGAGAGTACTTTGTTAAATGATTCCTTATCATTACATTTCAGATAAATATTCATCAATGTTGCAGCTACTTCATCATCTCTATTTGCTTTACGTAATAGAATTTCCATGATACTATTACAATTCTGATCTGTGCAGTTTTCTGCTGCTTCTTCTAATTTTGCAACTTTAACAATTTTTTCTAATAAAGTCATATTTTTTTCTCCTTTATTCTTCTACAATATCAACGTCATATTCCAAAAAAATTGACAGGTCATGATTATCTGTGACGCCCCATACACTTCTATATCCATCTTCTGCAAGATCTTCTCCACAATTGATGTCTGCTAAGATGAGTGCTTTTGTTGGAATACGTGTATGACAAGCAGTATCAATTCCAGCATCCATGATCTCTTTGCGTTTTGCTTTACATTCTCTAATGAATGCTTCAACTTCTTTTTCTCCTCTATTTGTTAATTTCCAATTTTCTACTGTATTCCATTTTGTATAATCCATATTTTTCTCCTTTATAATATCAATCCTGTGTTCTGTTGATCTATAGCTTCTTTACATTTCTTTAGATACTCATAAAACGTAATTCCAGTAAACAATTTAAACATCTGTTCAAATGCTTCTTCATCGACTGTTTTTTTGTAAATTTCGAATAGTTCATTTGAAGAATATGTAAAATCTGTTTTGTCTCTCATGGTTTTATATAATACAGCATCTGGACTTATATTTAAATTACAGATCTTATTATTGACAAGATCATTATTTAATATGATAACTTCTTTGAATAGCATTTTTGTGAGAATGTGATTTACCTGAATATTTTCTAATTCTTCAGACAAAACATCCATATCTTCGTCAACTTTTGCAGCACTTTTCACTGCTGCTTTGATCATATCAAATAGCTGGATATATCCTACAGACTTACGATTATAATTTCTGATTATAAACTGTAATTCCTCTGATGAAGATTTTAGATTATCTGGGAGCTTATTATATACAACTATGTATAGCTCCGTCCAATCCCTTATCAATTTGAGATCAAATTCAAAATCTGTTTCTTCAGATAACTGTTTTAAAAAGCTTTCAATTTCATCGATTTCTTTTCTATTCATGAGTTTTCTCCTTTTAAAGTGATATGCTCCCACCACATAAATCCCTGATTTTGAAGTGAGGGCTTCTTGCTCAATGGCTCTACTGAGCCAAGTATCTACAAACTATTTTCACGTGGCCCGCAATTCTTTTGCCCGGACACGGGCATGTTTTCTTATTATCCAATTGTTCGGATACGGACAGTTTATGCTGTCAACATCCTTCTTGCCTCTTCACGGATGTTGATCGCTGCATTATAATCTCACGGAACATTACATGCACATGATCAATGTCATAATTCTATTATACCATAGATCGTACTATCGAACAAGCGTTCTATTTGCTTTTATGCAATTCATCTCCCACCTGTAGAGGAAGGAGAATTCTTGCTATATTATGTTAAAACTCTTATCTCTCTATAAAATCTCCATCACCGTCAACTAACAAATTTTCTTCATCTTCATGCTGTCCTGCAATCGTCTGCAAAACATAGAATAATGGGTCATTGCCTTCAGATAATTTGTTAATACTCTGACTTAGCATATCAAGTTCATCCTTGTAATCATCAACACTGGAATCATAATCCAGATCTAAATGCATATTGAACAAGATATTCGCGATTCTTTCTTCCTTCATAAAAACCAACTCCTTATGAGTGTTGCATAAATCAATAATTGTATTGGCAATACTTGATACATCATTAATTCCAACCCCACTAAGTACATCAAATGAACTATCATCAGAACTATTTATCAAATCACAATAATGTTTCCATACTTTTTCTTCATCGTCATAATCACATGTAATTTCAAGACTAATATTCTCTGTCAAAGGATACTGCCATGGATGAGAATCAAATGTATCTGGGATATTACTCTGCCCATTCCAAAACGTAGGATTCATTTCCTTTAAATACTTCTTTACTATTGATATTGCAAATAAATTTTTCTCCTTTTTAGTACACACATCTTCAAAATGAATTCTAAATTCCTTGAAAAACTCATCTTCTTTACCATCATAAAGGTCCACAAGATCCTGAATGTTTGGGTGCTGCCAGTCAACAAATCCAAATAAGGCTCTGGCTGCTTTTTCACATCCGTTGCATTCTTTTAAGAAATCATTTCCTGTATAGCAATTTTTCAAGATATTACTTAAATCTTCTTCATCTTCCACAACAGTATCTGTCTCTAATTCATTGAGATAAATGTCTGGAATATAGATGATATTATCAGACTTTTCAAATTTTCCTTTGTAGATCAAACATTCCTGACCATCGGTAAAATTAAAAATATCTCCAAGAAGTTCTCCCTGTTTTAATCTTGCTTTTAATTCGTTTTTATTAATCATAATCTTTCTCCTTTTATTAACCCCAGAGAAAAATCCTTGGGGATGTGTTTTTTAATATTGAAAATTCGGAAATATCTCATATAAATCTTCTTCATCTATGTACTGGCCGTTAATACTAACAGCAACTGCATAAGACACGAAATATTCGCCTTTCGGATCTTCCATTCCTTCTGCATCTTCCTGTTTATAAAAAGAAAGATTCTTATCGCGAATACAAATAGCTTCAGGTTTTAATTTGTTTATAAAATGCTGATTAAGTTCTTGAAGAACAAACTTTTCAAAGTCAAAACTTTCTGATTTAGCGAAAACAGATTTTCCAGTTAACCAATCTGCGTCCTTACTACGCATTGAATCAATAAGCTCTCCATTTTCACTTTCTTGATAGATGTCTCCATAAATTCCATGTAATTTGATCGCATCTGCTTTTCTGTATTTTTCAAAATTCATAATTTTTCTCCCTTAATTGATTTCTAACTGTTTTATAAGACTTAATGGAATAACATTCTGTTCTCCTTTTTGGTATACAATATTCCAAGCCCCATTTTGTGTTTCTGGTAATAAATCCCATGGTTTTAGATTTCTTTTTCTTTCAACGACCGGATCTATGATCTTTGTATCTTTAAGATCTAATTTGATATCGTATTCTGCCTGAATCGGCATAGAACCAAATCCACAAAAATAGTAATACACGTTTGGAATATTCGGGCCAAACGCCCATGCTTCAAAATCATCGAAGAACAAACATTTCTGATCACGTTGCAAGTATTCCTTTTGCAAAATATACAATATCTTTTGCAGTTGCAGATTACTAATGGGATGTTCATTTCGTGTACATTTCGTAATAATGTACTTTGCAATATTGATTGCTTTGTATGGTCGTTTCATTGAATTAACATCCTTTCTTAAAAGATGAATGGATCAACGATGTCTCGATAGATGGCGCTTCCAATACCAGTAATGTGTCCATACTCATTTGTTCCACATAAGTCTTTTAAACGTTTACATATATCGTTATATGATTGTTCGAATTCCTTATATATACTTTCAATAATTGTTAACTGATGTTTTTGAGATTCAATCTTATTTTTTAGATATTCAATTCTTTCTACTACCTTTTCCTTGATTTCTTCCAAGGTATCTTCTTTGAATTTATCTCCACAAAAAATCTCATCATATACTTTATATCGGTTATCATTTCTATTGAATTCTATAGAAACTTCTAAATAAACACTATCTAAAGAACGATAAAGCTTCCCATATTTTGCATTTTCAAAATTTTTAGCCATGATTTTATAAGGGGAGCCATTTTTTTTCGTTAAATATGTGATGTTTTTCCATGCTTCTACTCTGTATTTATTTCTTGCAATATCTTCTTCTAAATCCATTTTAATCTGTTCTAAACTCATATTCTTTCTCCTTACTTTGTCATATTTAAAACTTTTCTTCCATGCTCCATAGCTTTTTCAACCAGATCGAATTCTCTTTCTGCGCACAATGCAATATACATTCCAGAGTCATAGTCTCTACAGAAAACGATCGTATGAGGAAACGCATAATCACTGGCTTCTTTAAAAAAGCAATCATCCTTAACATTCCTTAAATAGGAACAAAAGAGATTAAGAATTTTTCTTTGAACATTTTCATCTTTTGCCTGTAAGATATACATTTCGTCAATATCGATCATATCGGTATGTAAGACACGTGTAAAAAGATAATCATCTTTTGTGATTTCTTCATTGCCATTTAAAGCATCTTCTTCGATCAATACATCATCCGTTGTGTAAATCCCATATTTTTCAAAACATAATTTTGCTTTTTCAGCCAAGTCTAACTGCGCTTGATGTATATCAGCTGCATTACCATCGAGGAATTCCATGCCATCTGTTGTAATATACTTTTTCGCAGGAACTTCAATTACATCATCCACTACTTTGATTTTCTTGTTTGTAACCATAAAATTTTCTCCTTTTCTTTCTCTAAATCGTCATTTATATTTACGTATTAAATATGTCAGATGAGAAGGAAGATAAAATCCATATATAAAAAAAGAGATCCGAAGACCTCTTTTAAATATTCAACGACAATTCATTTTTTGCATCGATGACTGCTTTTCTCATTTTTTCGATCTCATTTTCCAAGCAGATCCAATCGAATTTTCTTGTAGAAATGCAATCTTGAAAGAATATAAATGTACAAGGAAATTTCCCATTAATTACGAATGATTCCATTAATGAATCTTTTTCTTCTTCTGACATTTCATCTTTGAAAGCATCAAAAATTTCATTTATTTGATCAATGGCTTTTACATTCAAGGCGACATAATCATAAAAAGTTGTGCTAAAACCAGGAATAAGATAAGAGAGTATCGCTGGAAATTCTTTTGTTATTTGTTCTGATGCCGCTAATATTTCCATATTGGTCATGATTCCATATTTTTTATAACATTTCTTTCCCTTATCCTTTATTTCAAGATTATATTGATGATTTCTTGCAGCCATTTGATCATTGAATTTTTCTCCGTCTGTTGTGATATATCGTATTACAGGCTCATATACCTCTGCTTCTTTGATCTTTATATCCATGATTTTCTCCTTTCATATCATTCTCGCCTAATTGACTCCATTCAGTTCCTTCAAGATCAGGGACAATAAGCTTATCCTTACTTCGCACACTATGAATGATTTGTTTTAACAAAACAACTTGATTGATTTTATTTTTCGTTATGTTACTTTCCTCACAATCTTTTCAACATCACTGATACGATCCATAGCAACCTCTGCATGCATCGCTACACAGCATGATTTCATAAACGATAAATAAGAATTAAGTTTTTCTCGATCTCTGATTCTCTTTCTCTCTTCTAATTCATGATAATGTTGTTTCTGTTCTTCTGTTAATGAATTCCACCATGTTTCGTTTAGATATTTAATGTACAAACTGATCGCATTAAATGCATTAATGCAATACCATTGTCGTCTTTTTAATTCTGCGTACCACGCCATTTTCTTTCCCTTTCTAGTCCCAGAGATCATAAAAATACTGCTTCATAAGATCAAATGCCTCATCCTTACATTGCACCTGATATTCTTCGATCTTCTTTTGTTCTTTCATGTATTTATCATGGATCTCTTTGTATTCTGGAACTTCGTTCATGAAATGTACCTTTACAGATGATGTATTTTCAGCTTTTTTCTTTTCTTCCTCTGACATTAATCCTTCTCCAAGAAAACCATATGTTTCGTTGTATTTTTCAAAAGCTTTCATGAATTCTTCTTCATATGGATTTTTCTTACTGCATAATTCATTATCCAGCTCATTCCATAAAAAAATCATACGATCCAGAATCTCATTCCATTTTTTGCAGGATTCTTCTTCTGGTAACATTGTTTCGCCATCTTCTTTATAAAAAACAGGATAACTATGCTTGTTTTCTTTGAAGTCTTTTAGCATTGCAGGGATCAACTGGCTGAGATATGTACCGATATTGAATGTGTCGCAATCAGCAAAACCTTTTGTAATTCTTTGATGAGAATGTTTGATACGATGTCCTTTGTTATCCAAGATATTTAACATTGGATATTTCTTATTTTCTTTTTTCATAAGTAACTCCTTTCTTAACATGAATGATTATTTTTATTGATAGGAAAAATACACCATACCCAAAAGACTGACTATCGTGAAAAGAAGTAAATGATGAAGTAAATGATTGCGATCATGATTAAGAACGGGATCATATAAATGATTCCTATGAGAATGTAATACTGATTCATGGATTCCTCCCTTTTTTAGCTATTTAACATTTGATACGCCATAGGATTGTTTTCTTTTAATCGCATCCAGGCGATCTTACATTGATGACATTTTGTTTCTCTGATCTTTTTCATGATTTCTTTATCTGAATCATAGATAGATGCAACAGATGGACATAAAGCTGATTCTCCTACTTTGATATTTCCATTCGGGGCAATGACTGGAGTACAAAATCTTCCATGTACGGATAGCGTATCTACCAGATCACTGAATTTTCCTGAGAATATCTGTTTTGCGATCAGGATACAATTACTGCACTTTGGCGCGATCGTATTCCAATTAGTATCCGGATGATTTATTAAAGCTCTTCCTTGTGGATACAGTATTTTGGTTTTATCTGATGGATCAGATGGGACCGTATCAATGATCGCATTTAATTTGGATAGCCAATATTTCTCTTTTTTAGATAGAGGATCAGGATAATACCTTGAATCATCTGTCACCTGAATAATGATGCTGCGTTTTCCATGCTTTTTCTGTAAATTCTCAACTGCATGGTAGATTTCTTTGTTTCGAACCAATTCTCTGCCATTTGTTGCAAATGTAAGTGGACATTTGATCTTAGATTTTGTCCAATATTCTTCAATCATTTTTAACGCATCTAAGATTTGTGGATGCTCAAACAATTCTCCGCCTGAAAAATTCCAAGTTAAAATCTGATGTTTGATCATGAATTCTAATGTGTTTTTTAGAATCTGTAATGACATATGTTCTCCATCTGGTTTACAATCAGACATACAGTGAGAGCATCCCATCTTACAGGCATACGTTAATTCAACTAACATTTTCTCTTTCTCCTTTTTTCCTTTTCTACTACAAATATGAGATATTTTCAGAGAAAAAATTTTCATATATAAAATTTTGCAAAAAAAAAGAAACAGACTCTGTTTACTTCCAAAGTCTGCTCTCTTTATTTATAATTTTTTCTTTATATTTTTAATATATTCCATCACATTCTCATAAGCGCTGCGTTTTCCTGTATACGTATGATGAAGCAAATATATATTAGAGTCGCCATTCGTTTCTCGTGTTTCTGCCCATTTTTCAGACACTTCTTCAAATTCCGATTCTACATATTTGAACAATTTATCCAACATTTTTACATTTGCTTCTTTTTCAATCTGTTCTTTTCCAAGCAAATTGATTAGTTTTGAATCTTTTTCTTCTAATTCTTTCTCCAAAAACATGAAATCTAATACTTTATCAATTTCGTGTAATGAATATTTGTATCTTTTTTTACAATGATTATTTGAATCATTTAATTTACGGGTACAAAAGAAGATATCATTTTTTATGGAAATTGTTTTGTAAACTTCTTTATTTTCGTAATGGTAATTGAATTCATAATCCGTTTTTGCAGATTCAATGACTGCATTTTCTAGCATTTCTCTCATTAATTCTCTTTTTGATCGCATTCTTTTTCTTCTCCTTCTTTTTCATTATTTTCATAGAATTCTTTTAATAATTGCACATACCATACATTATCGAGCGTCTCTTTTGTAATATCATTAAAATCATTCGGATCATCAATCACGCTCCAATAACTCTCACATCCATAAATGATCTTTTTTAATTCAAATACAAAGATCGCAGGATTATTCATAGTACAGATATCTAATTGTTTGTTTTTCCTTTCATAAGAAACATAATTTTGTGTCGGAAGATTTCCTAGATATATACCAAGATAGGTTTTCCATTTGTGTTCTTTTGTGCATGGCATAATGCGAACTGGGGTTCCTGGTTCGTATTGATTCCATGATTCAAATGGTTCATATTCGATTTTATTGACTTCGATTGGGTACTGAATATGCTTATTTTTAAATTGTATACAGGATTCACATTCCTCTCCACTAACAGCAACAATATCATCTTCTACCTTTTTGCTACAATATACCTTGTCAAAATTTTCTCCCATATATGGAAAAGAGTATGAACAATTTTTCTGACGCTCTGTTGGCTTTTTTCGTTTCTCTGACATTTTATTTTCTCCTTATCTTTCAAATTCTTCTTTCTTTTCTGTATGCCATCGGTGGCTGATCTCAAAATTTAAATCCATGTAGCATCGTCTGAAAGATGCATACTGTGATCTGATGCGATTTAATTTTGGAAGATATTCAAATCCTGTTTCGGTTTCAAACGCGTCATAAAACATGAAAAGTTCTTCATCCGTGCAAGCAGTAAATAAATTTTCCCCTGGAGGCAGCTCCTGCTGCTTTTCTTCTGCTGCCAAAAAGATGTTCAATGCATTCGTAATATCATCCTGTATCTCCGTTTCATCGATTCCAAAAGCCATATCTCTTGCTTTGTTCAGCATTCCAAGAGCTTCTTTTACGATATCTTTGATATCTTCTCGTTTTTCTTCTATTTTATTTAAAGGATGTTCATTCTTAGCACCATATACATTTTGAAACAATTCCGTGTATCTTTCTTCCATATCAGATTTTCCTTTCTCTTTTAATAAGTTTCAATTTTCGTGATCTTTAAGATGAAAGCTTCCTCAGTTTCATCCACTCCATTATTTATCACGATATCGAAATCTATTTTTACTTTACATTCGTTTGACATTGTATCTGTATATACGACACTCTTATTTTGTTTGATGTCAGATATTACGTCATCATCACCAAGTACAGAATAGTAACCTTGCTCTACCATGAATTCATCAAGAGGGTGGAACCACATTTCCTTATTAAGCAATTCGCTTGTATTTAGCTCCTTCATAGTGCGATTTCCTTTCTTATCCTTCTACCAGTTCATAATCTTCTAACAAAACATTTAGATTCTCCTTTCTCCAACGATGCAATTTCCTGTCTCCTGTTACATTTTTGATTGGATCAGATAAAACAGCTCCATCAGGATTCTTACTCCAAAACATGTACTGTTTTAAGGAATTATGATAATGACCATCATTATGCACTTCCAGATACTTGTTTGGATTTCTTTTGTTTCTATACGTTTTGATCGTTGTCATATCTATTTCTCCTTCGTATTGATTCTCTTTTGATACCATCGTTTTGCAATTTCTAATCTTAGATCCTCATAACATCTCCTGAATGATCCATATCTGCAATAGATCTTATCTAACTCCGGACAAATTTTATAAGGATCGCCCTTTTTTTCAAAATCATAAAATTCAAATAATTCCTTATCTGAGTAATCTTCAAACAAATTCTTACCTGGATGATTTCTCTGCTGAAATCCTTTTCTTTCAAAGAAAACATTTAAAGCTTTTGTAATATCATTCTGTATTTGAACATCATCATTGATCCTTGCCATTGTTCTTGCTTTATTTAACAAGGAAAGACTTTCCTTGATCAGATCAATGATTTCTTCTCTTTTTCTTTCTGATTCATTTGTTGGATTTTCTGTTTCTGGTCCGTAAAGATTCTGAAAGAGAGTCTTGTGTAATTTATCCATAGTCATTCCTCCGTTCTAATATTCCTCTTTACTATAAATATGATAGAAAATTCATTTTTCATTTTTCACATATAAAAAAATGGCATAAACATCTGCTATGCCACTTTTTCGTTTAATGTAAACTTATTCAATAATTGCTCTAAAAATTCTTCTTCGCAATTGAACATGTATTTGAAATTTGTGCTTCTTGTCCAGTTACTGTGCTTATGAACACATCGATTCACAACTTCTGCTGCTCCGATATGATATAATTTTTCCTTTGCTCGACTGGCACCTACATACATCAGATTCGAATTTAACATGTATTGATGAGATGCAGGGGTAATGATGATCGGAGTTTGAATGCTGCTACCCTGACTTTTGTGATAAGTAATCGCATAAGATAGCTTCATATTTTCTAATGCGCCCTGATTCATTTTGTAGGTTCTTCCGTTAAAATCAATCCAAAAATCTTTCTTTTCAATCCTTGTGATATACCCGCTGTCACCATTTGCGATCATTTCATTTATTAAAATATGTCCATCTTCATCACATGGATTATAAATGTTCTTAATGTTCATGACAAAATCTCCGACATGGTAATACCAATCTTCACACTTGATCACATCATCATCTTCCTTCCATGGGTTTGCATACCATTGGAAATAGCGATTTAATGTATCAACGCCAAATTTTCCACTATTATATGCGGTTAAGACCTGAATGTCCTCTGGATCGCGCCCTTGTTCTAATAATGCCTTATATAAACACAGAGTCTTGGCTAGTAATACATCGTCACTTGTCTGGTAGAAAACATAATTGTTATCATCTCCCAGAGTAAAGACATCATTTTCCTGTAGATCAGATGGTAAAAATTCCTTTCCTTTTCGCATGTCTGTTGCAGCCTTCATGATTCCATTGTCATCATATCGATATACGGTATCTAATGTGATCTTAGGGATATCTTTGGATTTTAAGAGATCATGCAGCATATTTCCTGTTCCTACTGATGGCAGCTGTGCATCATCTCCTACAATGATCACTTTACATTTTCGAAAATCTAATCGTTTCATGATATGATAAGTTAGATAAATATCTGTCATAGACATTTCATCAATGATCAAAAGATCAGAATCAATGGATTCTCTTTCAAATTTGCCTACTTCTCCTGTTTTTGTATAACATAGCCCACGATGTATGGTTGATGCAGGTAATCCAGTATACTCTTCCTGAACTTTTGCAGCTTTTCCGGTTGGAGCCATTAACTCAACAGAAAGTTTCAAGTCTTTTGCTACTTCAATAACTTCTGTAATGGTTGCACTTTTACCAGTTCCAGCAGGTCCATTTAAGATGATGATGTTATTGTTTTTTAAAGTCTTTAATAAAGATAGCTGTTTTTTAGATCGCATAAATCCATCTCCAACCTTATAATCTTCCGGATCGATCTCTTTCCATCGGCGGGACAGGATTGGGCGGCTTTCTAAATAAATATGAATCTTCTTTGCAATATAGGCTTCCATGTAAGCCATCCTTGTTCTTGTGATGTAATGTTCTTGATCCTTGTCTGTATAGCAGAAAAACATACGGTCATCTTCAATAGATACCTGAAAATAATCTGCACACTCTGGGATCAGGGCAATGACAGCTTTTTTTAAAGAACTGATCTTCATCCGACTGCTGCCATCATCCTCATTCTTCTGCAATAGGTAATCAATGCATGCTTTGCAGCGTCCTTCACTATATCTTAGGTCTTCTTCATAAAACTTGATCGGTGCCTTCTTTCCTTTGGATGAAAAATACTCTTCTGCCTTTAATAAAAGCTCATCTGCTCTTTTAAATCCAATACGGGAAATCTCACAAAGACAACGATATGGGTCCTCAGAAAGTTTTTGAAAGATCATTTCTTTCGAATGATACTGGTCAAACAGTTTCTTGATCATCTTAAAATCAAACATTCCATCCAGCTCATTGACAATATCAAAAAAGATGAAGTTCTCCTTGATCTTCTTTTCAATTTTTCCCCATGTCTTTTTTCCAACGCCTTTGATCTTTGACAGATTGACATTCTTGTTTTGTAAGATCCGATCAATGATATCTGGATATGCATCGCATAAATTATATGCTTGTCGATCAGATAAGATTTCCTGGAGGAATGCTCTTGTTTCATCAGCTCCATGAGGCTTATCCATATAAATTGCTTTTACTGAATATGAAGCTCCATATTTGGGATGAACCTGTTTTTGATCTGCATGAACAATATAAGTACGATTACGTTCTAATTGTCCAATATTCCCTTTGATGGATACAACCTCTTTCTCCTTATTTGCAATTTCAAATTTATAGATGTAATAATCCTGATTGTGGAATGTCTGATAGATTGGCTTTCCACTGAATTTGTATTCTTCCTCAACTGACATAATTTTCCTCCTTTCTCGCATAATATCTTCTAATTTAAATATGAGAGATTTGGTAAAAAAAATTATTCACATATAAAAAAATAGCACAAAAAAAGACTCAGCCTTAATTAGCCAAGTCTTTCTGATCATTATTCATCACAAAATGCCTGTTCATAAATATTTTGGAAATCTTCCTGATATTTGACATTTCCATATTCTTCTTTTGGTGTAGCATATCCATCTTCGATCATCATTGCATTCAACATAGAATACCGAACCGACATCATTGAATTTATCTTTTTTGGTTTCTCTACCCAGACATATCTTAACTTCTTATGCTTTTTTCCACCAACGTCATTTTTGTCTGACTGCAAGTATACAGTATTCCCATTTTCTTCAAAATAAGAATGCACGTATTCTTGCGCCCCGTTTTTTGGATCGATCCCAATCAGTTGAACAGTTTCCTCATATCCTTCTTTATCCATCCACACTTTGATCGTATTTCCATTTAATACCTCTGTGACTTTCGCTTCTCTTAAAGCTGCATTAACTGCAAGTTTATTTTGCATGGTATCAAGAAATAAAATAATGGCGGATGCGATCAGGATGATTTTAAACACTCTTTTGATCATATCGTTTTCTCCCTTCGTCTCTTTTTCTTTAAATATGAGAGATGAATGGATGCCATAACTTATATAAAACGATAAACCTCAGCAAGCATTTCTATCTGATGTTCTGTCATATAAGGATGCCTTGTGCGAATTTCTTCTATAATCTCTTCATCTGTCATTTCCGCTCTTCTTTTTCTTTCTTCCTCTTCATGTTCTTTATGCTCTTTTTCAAACTTCGCAAAAGCATCTTCTGATTCTCTTAGATTCTTTTGGCCTTCTTTCAGATCCAATTCAAACATGATCCAGTTTGATACGTTTTCTTTTAAAACATCGTTCGTGATTCGATCAAATTGTTTTCTCCAAGTCAGCAAAAAATCGCGATAAGCATCTTCTCCATTTGAAATCGGTGTAGGGATTCTTCCTTCTCTTTTCATTAATGCAAGTTGTTTTTCAAAACTTTCTTGGATAAATTGATAAACTCCGCCAAAAACCTGTTCTCCAAAATTTTCAAAAACTGGAAACTCTTCGTCAAAATCCGGAATTTCAATATTGTAGTCTGTTTCTCCTTCCCATTCAAATTCTGTAATTTGTGCGTTGTAATAATACTTCATAACTTTTCTCCTTTTCTAAAACAACTATTATCATCTTACATTATGAATGTGAGAGATTTATCCCCTCCAAAGAAAAAAACATTGTACTTTTTCAAATACAAAAAGATCCCGGATCACTTCCGGGACCTTCTTATCCTTTGATGTCATCTTCTTTTTTCTTTACGACAGCCATTCCGATCGCTACGATTACCAATAGTAAGATATTTGTCTTATTCTTTCGGATCATTTTGATCACTCCATCGGAAAATGATCTTCCCTGTGTAGACTGGCTATCAAGACTTATTTTTGTTGTCTCTCCAACAGCTATATCAAAACTTGTATCATCCAATACATAATCTTTTGTCTCCCTTCCATCAATGCGATAATCACTTGCTGGCAAAGAAATTTTCTGATGATACCCATTGGTTCGTTTCAGATTGACTTCATACTTCTGTTCTGTGTTTGTATCAATGATCTGTATTTTGACTGATCTGGGCAGCAGATCTGTATCGGTTAACTTGATATCCAATTTTCCACCCTCTGCTGCCATGACTGTACTGCACAACATCATTACCATCGCCATCACGGCGATCATAATTCTTTTTAGTTTCATAAACTACCTCCAACTTCTTTTTTTAATAAAAACTTTCTCTAATACAAATATGAGATATTTGATCTTCATTTTTTGCATCATGAGGTTCCTTTTTCTTTTAAAGAAAACGTGCATCACTTTTCTGGTTCATTTTAACTTTTGATCCATCCTGTGATGCAACTCTTTCAGGTCGTTATATTTATTTCTCATTACGACTCATCTTGTTGATTCCTTTCACATTCTTCTTTTTTCAAAGAAGAGGGGCGGTGTTTATTTTAAAAAAAAAAGGGATGCATTGCATCATGAGATCGGGTATTGATCACTGCTGCCGCATGATGCATCATTATTATGATTCATTTTAATTCTCGGCAGCAGAATCCTTACGGATTCTATTCTTTTTTTTACGCACTCATCATCTTATTGATTCATTATCCTTTTTCTTTCAACAGAAACAAGGGCGGCTTTTTCTTTAAAACAAACAGGGGATTGGAAATGGACTCACCTACTTCTGCTGCCATTTATGACTCACCTTTATGATGCAGATGGAGATGGTGGCAGCAGTCTTTCTTTCAATCCACAAGAATTGCATCATTATTCTGATGCATTTCTTCTATATATTACATCATCTTTCTGATGCATTCTTTTTCTTTTCTTTGAAACAAACAGGAGTAAGTGATCTTTTTGCACCATCTTTGTAATTCATTTTTATTAGATTTTGCATCATTATTATGGTGCATTTCTTCCTATTTTAATGAAAACACGACTCATCTTTCTGATTCATTATATCTCATTTTGCATCACATATCCGATGCATCTTTTTCCTTTAAAGTAAACAGGGGCTGTTATTTCATCATCTTTCTGATGCAGTTTTATTCATTGAGATGGGATTGATTGATCTATCATGGGATCACTGTCTTTTTTAATGGAAACAGTGGGCAGCAGGGGATATCCTAAAATGATTATTTATTTGAGTGAGGTTGGTTTTTATTGAAAGAATGAGATGGATTTATTGTGAGAAAGCAGAATGATAGAACTATCTTTTTAAATGAAAACAACTGCCTGTTTTAATGGAAATACTTTTTTAAAAAAATGATAAAATTATCTTTCATCTTATCCATCATATTTGTGATAGATTCTTCTTCTTTAAAAGAAAGCGTAACTTATTACGCTTTGTTAAGAAAACGTATACACATTAAATGAAAAATCACAAGAAAGGATGAGAAATATGGGAACATGTTATTCATTTGTTTCGACAGAAAAGATAAAAGATCTTGGTGCTTTTAGCCGAAAGTTGGAACACAATTTTAGGATTGGCGGACGAGTTCCAAATGCAGATCCTATGAAATCATATTTAAATGAGGAATTGATCAAGTTAGAACCAGGAAGTGATTATATAAAAGAATACAACAAAAGAGTTTTAGATTCAGTATATTATCAAACACATAAGATCCGGAAAGATGCTGTGAGAGGGATTGAAGTAATGATGACTTTTAGCTCAAAAGACATTCCCAAAGATTTTGATTTTGAACAATGGAAAAAAGAAAATGTCGAATGGTTACAATCCTATTTCGGGAAAGACAATGTTGTCTCTGCTGTTTTACATATGGATGAAACGACGCCTCATATACATGCTGTTGTAATTCCAATGGTTAATGAACGATTATCAGCTGCACATTTTTTAAATGGTAGAGAACGAATGGCAAATCTACAAAACAGCTATGGTGATCGAATGGAGAAATTAGGTTTAACGCGTGGGATGAAAGGCAGCTTGGCAAAGCACACAGATATTAAAGAATTCTATACTGCTGTGAACAAGCAAAAAATAAAAGAATTACCTCAGCCAAAAAAACATGAAAGCACAAAGGATTATTACGAAAGAGCCCAGAAAGTATTCCAGGAATCAAACTATCAACATCTGGATGAGCTACAAAAGAAAGATCGAGAGATCATAGAAAAGAATACCCAGACACTACAAGAAAATCTTGAGCTTGCGAACAGTATCAAAAAAACACAGGAATTGATCCGAGAGATTGAGCATCGTTTTGGAGAAGACAAGGATATTGTATTAAAGAAAATTGACACAATGAACCATTTAAATCAAGGATTAAAAAGTTACCCAGATCAAGACTTTTCAAACAATGTATTTGAAGGAATGCGTGAAATTCTAAGATTTGAAAAAGAAAAGACAAAACGTACCAGAAAAGAACCAGAAAAGAGTCTGGATCAGATTCTTGATGAAGCGAAAAAAGAATTACAAAAGTGAGGCTCCACCAGCCATTCCTAGAGCTAGGAATGACAACTGGTCTTCTGCCTGTTCACATGATAAAGAAAAAGGCCCTCAATTTTGAAGGTCTTTTCTTTTTGTTATTTTAGATATTGATCCATGTTTCTCCAAGTTACATTAGCTGATTTATCAAAAGTTGTACCAGTTGTAACTTTAACATTTCCTGGACTTGATGAGGATTCGTGAACAAAGATCATTTGATTTTTTTTATTATATCCGATAAAGATTCCAGTATGATTAATGCTTCCAGGGCGAATTAATACCATAACGTCTCCAGGTTTTAAAGTGTTTGTTTCTTTTCCTTTTGTTTTGAGCGTTACTGTACTTTCATTTCCTAAGTTGTTTCCAACGGCTGTCCAATAAACCCAATCGACAAAATGAGAACAGTCTAATCCTTTTTTTGTCCTACCTTTTCTATCACTATAAGAATAAGCACCAAAATTATTTCCTTCAAATCCAGGATGTCTTGCTTTATCTCCAAAGTGGTATGGGATTTTTCCTACAGCACTGAGTGCTGTTTCAATAATTTTTCGCCGTTTCTCTGGTAAATTTTCAGGCAATTCATCTAATATCTTCTTTGCGTCAGCAGAACTTAATGTAGCAGATGCTTCATAAGATGAAACTCCCGATACTTGTTGTTCTAAGGATGCAATATCAATACCATATAAATCTTTCCAATCTTCGTCAAAAAACATATGTACCATATCACGATTTTCTTCAGTCCAATGTTTCCATTTAATTGTTTCTCCATTCAGTGGTTTTGAAATTTGATTGTATTTTTCAACTCTGCTATCATTATCCCCTGGATCAATCTGGAATAATTGAACAGCTTCATTTTCATCAATTCCAACAATACATGCATCAACTTCAAGATCAACATGACCTGGACAATATTTTTTAGAATGCTTTCCATCACATCCGTAATGTCCCGGGCACTTAGACTCTGTATAAGTCTCAACAATCTTACACTTTGCTTTGTATGTTGGATCAGCAGTTGCTTTTGCTCTTTCTTCTGCTGATACTTCTATAATTTCTTTCTGATTGATCTTTCCTGAACCATTCTTTACTTCTTCATCTTTTATAGATTTTGGATATTTACTGATTTCTGCTAATGTTAATTCTGCATCAGTTACTTTTCCACGCTTATTTTCAGTTCCTTTACATCCAGATGCTTTATACTTATATTTTTGCCATGAATTTTTATCCTGATTGCAATAATATTTTTTGCATCCCTCATCGCCATAGGAATCTTTTTTAACTTTTATACCATCTAAAAGCCCATAATCTTTTCCATTAGGACCTTTGGCGTTTTTGATTTTTGAATCATTACACTTATAATTCTTTATTTCTCTACAACCATTGCATTGATAAATTTCGCTTAATTTTCTGCTTAATTTATGAGAAGCATTCCATAATTCAAAACAATAAGTTCTTAACAGATCATTACTGTTATATCCACTTTGATCGAAGTAAACAGTCCCCATAGATAGAATTGCTTTTGCATTAGATGTTGGAATCTCTCCACTTGTACTTGAAATATCTCCTCCACTTAGAGTTTTTATTTCTCCATCTAATAATAGCCATTTTTTCTTTCCATTATCATCAACATGAACACCCGTATAAGTTTTTCCGTCAATTGTAATCTTCTTAGGATGTTTTACATCAGCAACTCCACCAGTAACTTTGTAAAGTGACATATTTTTCCTTGTGATTGAACTTTCTAACGCACTTGCGCAAGTTAAACTATCAGAAACATAAATATCAACTCTTCCTGGAGCTGGACCACAATCTTCAACAACATAATAACTTCCTCCAACATATATAATTGAACCATAACTCAGTCCCCATTGTGCTTGAGAAGTTTTGCTGATTGCTACTGTGACTCCAGGAGTAGCTTTCACTCCAGAACCAGTTATCGGTGTTCCTGGAGGAGTGTTACATCCAGCGCAGTATCCTGTTGTCATACATTTTCCAACGAATGTTTTTGATATTCCATCATTTTCGCTTCCCTTACTTGCAAAAACGACTTCATCTCCTTCATAAGTTGTTTTTCCTGCGGCCTTTTTTAAACCGGTTGATGATGTTGTGTTTTTTAATGTGGAAGAAGATGCTTTTGAACGACTTGATTTACTACTACTATTTTTTAATAATTCTTTTACGACATTTCCAGTAATAGCTGAGTATGCATTACCATTATAAAAGTTAACATTTACTCCAGCTGTTTCACTCTCGGAGGAGCCAAATTCTGTAATTTCTATTTTTTTCCCAGTTTCAGGATCTGTACCTCCATAAACCTTTTTGTTATTAACATCCTTTGGATGCTTAGCTCCTTTGTACACATCATTTTCAACCCATTTTTGATCCTTTTCTGTCAATGCAGTTAGTATCTCTCCACCTGCGGATTTCATAACATCTTTTTCAGAAACGTCTTTTCCATCACTTGTTTCAAATAATGACTGTACTGTTGTTGTAATTGCTGCAGATGCAGCCATAACAAGCTGTAAAACAAGAACAAGCAGTAATACGCCTCCGACAAACATGAGAACTCTTTTGATGATCATGCTGATTATTTCATTGATCTTATCAAAAACACTAAAAATACGATCAAAAACGCCATTGATTTTACCAGTAACTTTACCGACCAATGTTTCAGAATAATTTTTCTTAAATACTTTTTCAAAGGCCTTTCCTGCTGCTCTCTTAGGGGCCTGTTTTATGTTATTGATCTTTTCAAAACGTTTCAGTTTTTTTTGTGTTCGAAGATTTTGGCGTTCTAATTTTCTTTTATTTTTGGCTTTCAGCTTTTTGCGTGATGCAATCTGCTTTTGTGCGATCTTTCTTTTCGTAGATTCGGATGCAAATTTTCCAGTGACTTTCAAAGTCTGTTTACTAGCATATCTTGATGCACGTAAAGCTTGTCTACCAACAAATCGTGAAGAACGCTGGACAATATATACAGCATTTTTTGCACCGCGGAATGATTTTGCAAAGAGAACCGCAGCATCATATGCGTCAATTCCATGCAGTAATTCCTGTCGTAAATTCTTACGAGCTATCTTGCGGCCTCTCTTCATCTTGATTCTACGAGATTCTTTGCTTAAGATCTTTCGAAAATATCCAGTTGCTTGCACAAGATCTTTATCACTATTTTTCAGAATACTGATAAAGGCACTTAACTGAGCATCGCTTAGTTTATCAATATCAATTCGATATTTTGATAAAATTGTCTGTCTGCTTCCATTCATCATTACCCTGATGTTCTGAGCATTCAATCCCTTATTTAAGGATTCTGCCATAGTTTTACTTAAGATGTGTTGATCCTGCATGATCTGTGAAAGTTTTTGCCTGGTAAATCCAGCTTGCTGCATATTTCTGATTTCAAATGCCTGAGCTCTTTTCGCACTATATCCAAAAAATGCTCCACCTGTAAGAGCCCCTCCATAAACTTTCATTTTACGATATGCTTGATAAGCATCTGTCTGTTCAATTTGCGTTCCATGGATGACCGTACTTCCAAGATCTGCACGGATTCTTGAGTTGTGACGGGCTCCACCATAAATTTTCGTATATTCGACTTGGTTATTTTGTTTATTTTGTCCATTACTTAATGGGCTTGGACCATTTGGCCTTAAAACATTCGGATTACGTGATTCTTGTTGAATCTGTTTCATCCTTTCATTGTCAATACGTGGTATTGATGGATTCACCCTGCCTCTATCAAGCGGCTTGTTATCCATCCTTTCATTGTCAATACGTAGTATTGATGGATTTACTCTGCCTCTATCAGGCGGCTTGTTAGACGTCCTTTCTAGAGAATTACTGGAATGAGAAATATTCGATGAATTTTTAGGACTTTGATAATGCTTGCTTGATCCATTGAATTTTGATTCGAAGTCACTGACCATTCCTGGCTTATATGCCTTCTGATCAGCATCATATTGCTTTTGTTTTTCTTTTTCATAGTTTTCTTTTCGACTATAATCAATACCAGAAATACGATGTCCTTCTGATTGATAGTTTTGAGTGGCAGAATGTTGATTCTTTTCTATAAAACTCTGATAAGAGTTTCCATTCTGCATTGATCCAGAATAATTCAGCTGCGATTGATTTTGTTGATAAATCTGATCATGTAATTTTTGAAATATTTGCGACTTCTGATCATAATCCGGCTGATGAGAAATATCTGTAGAAATATTTGTTTGTCGCCTGTGATATCCTTCAAAAGTTTGATTTGAATACGTATATTCAGGATAACTTGAATCGACAGATTTTGATTCATGACTATATGAACCATAATTTTTCTCAATCGAGCTTTCAAAATCATTTCCATCCTTATAGATCCTTGTTCCTTTATTGGGATCAAGTGATTCTTCCATTGCTGTTTGAGTAATATGCTGCCGATGTTTTTTCAGATGATTTTTTGTGTTTTTGTTCTTTTTCTGATTGGCAGAATCTTTGATATCTTCTTGATCAGGATCCATGTTTAATCCCAAAACATCATAAATCGTTTGCAGATCATCTTCTGTAACATCATCATTTGTAACAACTTTTTGTGTGTCACCATATTGACGAGTCTCATACTCTTCATAGACTTCTCTGTCACGATCAAGTTCTATATAATCAGAATCAAAATTATCATTGTCGATTTCTTCTTCTTGTTGAAAAGCGTCCAATTCTGGATTCTCTTTTGCCCACTCTTCCATGTCTCTCGCTTCTCTAAGCCATTCATCTTTTTTTGCTTTTGTAAATTCAGCTTCATTTTCAAAGAAATAAGATTTATTATCTTCCTCACTGTATGGGCTTATATAAGCATTTTTGATCAGCAGCTCATATTCTTCATCTGATAAGCCTGATATTTCCTGGAATTTCTTCCGTCCGATTAATTCCAAAATGATCACTCCTTTCTTCTATTTTTCTAAGGATTAAAAAAAAATCCTCATATTAAATATGAAAGAAATGAGAAAAAATATTGAATCCATGACTACTATATTTTTTTAAAATGAATCAAAAAGATGAATCATTCTATTGACATATTTTGTAATCATGATATAATATAAACAAGACGGAATGTCTTTATTGTGAAGAGGAACAGAAGATGGGAGCGTGACGACGCTCCTTTTTTATATGTGAAAATTATTTTCCAGAAAATCTCTCATATTTATAATAACAAGATAAATATAGGAGAAAGGAGAAATTTATGGATAGACCAATCGCAGGAGCTGTAAATGGAACAGTGATCCAGAGTGCACAGTGTTTATATGGAAAAATAATCCGTGCTTATGATCCACGTTTTTACAGTAGAAAAGACAACAAAAAGAAAAGATGAGATTTTTCATAACCTCATCTTTTTTTATTATCTGAATTTTTTTATAAATCTTGTAACAAATGTTAAGATACCAATTGCTAAAATAAATCCTATCACAAAAACAATCCAAAAATTACGCTCAGATGTCTTATTTGTTTTATTTATAGCACCTGTTTTTTGCTGTTTTTTATTTGTCTTTTGTTTTACTTGATAAATCTTTTCATCGTTTGTTGATTCTTCATTATTTTCCACTGATCCAAAAGTTACATTAATAACTTTAGCAACTGACCTATCATTAACTGTAAATTTTATATTTTCTGGTGAAAAATCTCCTGTCCAATCATTATCGGCTCCACCTTCTTGTATTTCATACTCTCCTAAAGGTAATTTGCCTTTTACAGTCATTTTGTTTTTCTTATAGAAATTAAAAGAATAACGTTCAGACGTTTTCACATTTACAGCTGTAATATAAAAAAATGACTTGTCCGTTTTTCCTTCTATTTTTCCTTTAAAAATAACATTTGCATAATCATTTTCATCATGCTCCAATTCATCAACATCATTATTGATTTCTCCCATTTTCTTACCGGCTAATACATTTACAGGTGTCAATATAAAACATACACAAAGCATAACCATTGCAAATTTCTTTATTAATTGCTTCATTACTTATTACCTACCTTTCTGAAATGTCTTTGAATGATCTTAGACTCTTCTTCTGACAATTTTTGCCCATTTCGGAATACAAATCCATCAATTGAGAATTGATCCTTTTCCGGAATTTCAATGTGTGATTCTAAATACACATCAACGATCCTCTTTAAGATATAATTGATCCTTTCATAATCCTTTTCATATACAATGATTGGAATACTGTCGAAATCGGCTCCTGAAAAATGATGCTCATAATCGATACTGTAAATAATATTTTCCATCTCTGCACATTGCTGCCAGTAGCTCCATTGTGATTTTGGTAACTGGCATACATAAATTGGTGCTGTTTCAAACATTGTAGAACTATTCTCAAACACAGCTCCATCACAATAGATCCGATTATAAACTTCATCGTATTTCATCTTCATAACACTTGGAATAGAAATTCTCCAAATATCCTCATTTTGTTCATTCAATTCCCATGGATTGTTTTTTTGTTTTTTAAACATATCCTGTTTATAATCATGGAAAATCTTGTCTGCAGAATACACAAATCGTACTGGATTTACTGAAAACCATCGCTCAATCTTTTGGTAATCACTATCTTTCACATAAATGTGTTCTACATCATCAAATCTTTCATGAATATATTTCGAAGATACATGGGCTAAATTCTCATGAAATAAGAATTTTATACGGTTTTTTAATTTTCCATTTGTCGTATCATACTGAACTGTTTGTTTATAATTCTCCCATTTTGATGTAACTTTTTCCTGTGTCTTTTTAATAAAAGTTACCAATAATGCTTGAAATTTAATTTTATCATCTGGAAACCAATTATTAATGTATTTCTCATATACATCTAAAATATCATTTGCATTTTCCGGATCAATACGTTCTGGAATCCTTGTGTCATCATACCATTTGTAAGCATGTTTAATCCCCTCCAGCCTTCTTGCTGTTTGTGCGATGTTGAGAAAGTCTTTTAAGTAATTATCCTCACTGACTTGGAAGATTGTCTGATATGGATAAACATATCCTGGATAAAAAGCTTGATCACACAGAATTTTAGGAATTAATTTTGGATTAGGGACAAAATATTTTTCTTTGTATCGATTTGATACTCCAAGACATACATATCCCTCTCCTTGCTCTCCGATCACAAATTTGGCGCAGATATCGTAGTTTTTCTGTAATGCTGCAATTTCTTTTGCAATATATTTTAAATCAGATTCATAAAACATATTTTTTTCTCCTTTCGTCTGTTTGTTATATAGTAAATATGACGATTCGAAACACTGCATAAATGGAAAAGAGAAAGGCTTATCTGCCTCTCTCCTTTTGTTTCTTTTTACGAAGTTCTGCACGTTTTTCTTCACGTTCTTTCTCATACTCTTTTTCTTCCCAGTATTTCTGTTCAAAGTATGCTTTTGCTTCTTCTTCTTTTTTGATCTGCTGATTGATCGCGGAAAGATCGATCTGATCTGTTTCGTTGATCGTGAAAGATTTGTTTTCAAACAGCAATTCGATATATGCCCCTGTATCATCCTTATAAGTACGGAACATTAAAAGATTTACGCATGTCATATAATAGCGCCCTTCATAATATGTAGGGACGATTGTAATGATCAGTGCTGGAAAATCTTTTCTTTCTTCATTCGCTGCATAATCATCCATATCAGCTTCGTATTTTGACAAAAAATAAGACAACCTGCGATAATCAGCATTTTTCTCATCAATGAACTTTAACTGGATGTATGAATGACCAAGATTTGTTTTATAACGGATCTCTGGTCCAAAGATTGTCATTTCCGTCACACGTTCTGCATGATCTTCCGTCCAATGCTCATAATTTACATTGACTGCACTCGCAGCCTTTTTGCGATTTTCTGAGAATTGCATATGATCTAGAAATTCTTCAATTGTAATTGTATCGTTCAAAAGATTTTCTCCTTTCTAAGTAATTAAGAAGTCAGAGATACTTCTCCTACTTTCGTTGTCATTGCCTTATACAATTTTGTATTCGTTGGGAATTTATTTGTAAATGGCACAATTGTTTTTCCAGTGTATAAAATACCCTGTCCTGAATCAGCATTTGTGATATATTCACATTGCGCGTCAGAAATGTTATACATTGCTGCTAATTCATTACGATCCAGTGGTGCTTGATTTAACATTAAAACAAAGTCACAGTTGTTTAAGATCGTTCTTGCTTCTGCAGATTTTAATAAGTCTTCCACGTTCTGAGTCATTCCAGTTGGAATTCCACCCCACTTACGAGCTCTCTTATAGATAGATTGTAAGAATTTTGCAGACGTATCTGTTTGAGTCAAGATATGCATCTCATCCACATAGAACCATGTACGTTTTCCTTTTGCTTTGTTCTGAATAACACGATTCCAGACATCATTTAAACATACCTGCAATCCCATATTCTTCATACTTGATCCGATATCTTTAATATCATAAACAATAAATCTGTTTTCAAGGTTAACATTGGTACGCTTCGCAAAGATATCCTGAGAACCGATCGCATATAATTCCAGAGATGTCGCTAAAGACTGAGCTTCTGGATCCGGCTGTTTCATTAGCTCCTCATATAAATCCTCTAAAACAGGGGATGCTTTTCGATCACATGTTCCACCCTGATATGTCTGCATATGCTCTACATAATCTTTATAAATGTTCTTCGTACAACGGTCGATGATACTTACTTCATTTGGAGACAATCCAAATCTTGCGCGGCTGATTGTTTCAAACAGAGAGGAAATGAAGTCTGACTTTAATGTAACCGGATCATCTCCTTCATCAGCATAGTTCATATCCATATCTAATGGATTGATGTGAACTTTTGAACCAGATGAAATTTTGATCACTTCTCCGCCAAACAGTTTTGCTAATGGGCTATACTCGCCCTCTGGATCGATAATCAGAATCTCATCATTCGTATTCAGGAAAACATTTGTGATCTCCTGTTTTGCTGCAAATGATTTACCTGCACCTGGCGTACCTAAGATAACGCCATTGGCATTCTTGCTCTTTAAACGATTATAAAGGATCAGGTTATTCGTAACTGTATTGATACCATAGTATAATCCACCTGGTTGAACCATTTCCTCTGTGACGAAAGGAATAAAGATTGACGCACATTCTGTTGTTAACAGTCGGTCCGTAAATACTTTATTATTGCATAATGGAAGGACTGTCGAAAATGCTGATTCCTGTGCATAGCTAAAATTACTGATCGGGCATAAATGTTTAGAAACAATTGTCTTTAATGTTTCCTCATATTTATCCATTTCTTCCTCATTATCCGCAAGCAACATGATCACGATCGTTACACTAAACATTTTCTGATTTCGACTTGTCATATCCTGAATCAGTTTTTCTGTATCATCCTTTGCTTTCTTTAAGCTTGGAGAGATCAGATCCTGAGAATACCCGCTTCGATTTGCTTTTTTCTGCGATTCCACAATATTTGCGTTGATATTTGTCATTTGATTGCGAACCATTTTCATGCTCTTATCCTGACGTAGTGGCTGATAAATGATAGAAGTCACTGCATTACATGGAATATCACAGACATCAGCAAGCATATCTGTTGTTAAGAATGTAGGAAGATTCTTAATGTAATACAATTTTCCAATGCGATTTCCTAAATCTACATGATCTTTATGAAATTTCATGTATGACGGACATATCAGATCTTTTGTTGTTAATTTCTGTTTCTTCATCCATTTATAATTAATGGATTCTGCTTCAGATTTTCCAAGATTTGCTTTCTGATAAAACGGAATTTCTTTGCTTTCATCATTGATGATCTCATAAAGGATCGCTAATCGTTCCATCAAAGATAAAGCTTTTGTGTCTTTCCTTCCAGTGATCTTTTTAATTCCTGATTTGATCTCTGCGTCCATACGATTAAATACAGAAACAGCTGCATCAATATCATCTGCTTCAATGGATACTGTCAGATATTTATCTCTTCGGAGATTATTTCTTCCTTCTGTGATCTTCTCAAGAAGCATTTCATTATATTCTTCTCGATATTCATCCAGCGCTTCCCCCTTTAAGTTCATAAGTATCTTTTCCTTAAATTCTTCCATATCAATATCTCTGTTAAAGATCGTGATCTGTAAAGAAGCATTATTGTTGAAAGAATTCAGGAAATCTCCAAATGCAATAAAGATCTGATTCTGATCTTCCTGGCTGGCGATCTTAAAATTAATATCTTCTAATGCATATGATTTTGAAAATACGCCTTCTTCAATTTCAAAGATTCCATTCTGATAAGCATAGATATAAGGAATTGTCTGTTGCACAGTTTTTGGTACTTTTGTTTTCTTTTTCTTATTTTTTTTATTCTGTGCTTGTTTACTGTTTTTTGTCTGTTTCTTTGGCTCTTTTTTCTTTTCTTTTTTATTAAACATAGTAAAAACCTCCTCATATCAAATATGAATTTTTTAAGAAAAAAAATGGATGGTATGAATTTGGAATTTTTTTATGTAAAAAAAAAGACAGATAAGATATTCCTTACCCGTCTTTGAAGCATTATTTATACGCTTTTATTTTTGATTTCTTTCTTTTCTTCTTCTTTTTCTTTTTTCGTTCTTCCATCAACTGCTTATTGTATGAGTTTTCTAGCTCATATTTCCGAACCGTTGGTGATAATACCAGTGAAACAAAAGATGCTCTTAGAAAATCTTCCATTTTCATTCCATGTGGTTCGAATATTCCACTCATTAAAATAAATGGAATAGCAAATATCATACATGCGATCATTGTTGTATCAGATGTCATAAATGGCTGCAATAGATTATATGCTCCAATAACTGTTCCGCCACCTAAGACTAGGCAAATAACCTGCCTTGTTGTAAATGGTCCAATTAATTTCGTCTTATAATCTCGAATATCCTGATTAATTTCCACTTCAATCATAAATTTTTTCTCCCTTCTATGCTCCGACCAGATCACTAGCAAATTGCTGACTTCGTACTACCAACATACAAGTACTTAATCCAACAACAACTGCTTTAAACATTGTAACCGTATTTTTTCCAATAATCAGACCTTGAATGATTCCTGATACTTGTATAACTAGCATGATAACAGCAGCCTGTAAACAAACACCTAAGAATTTTCTTAAATAACGAAATCCTCCAGAATGTGTTCCATCTTGGAAAATATCTGCCATAGAAATCGGTGCTGTTACAGCTCTTACGCCCAATTCAATCATTCGTCCCCAACAGATCACGATGCATATCATTTTTGATATCCAAGCAAATACCCATGGTAAGAACCACTGTATGATCATCCCTAAATTCCCAATCGTATTTGTTTCTTGAATTTCTTTTGCATACTGATCCAAAACATTTGATTTAGAAGTCAAACCTTTTGGGTCAGAGGTGATCGCCCCTGCAAGATTACTTCCAACATTGATACATCCAGTCAAAATATCCCATCCATTTTCAATCAAGAACTTTGCAATTACGACTTTTAACATTAATTTAAAGAAATGTTCTACAGAGAAGTTATCTTTTGTTGTTTTGTCGATCAATTCAATCAAGAAAAATAAAACGATCAATGCTTCTCCTACAGGAGAAACAATATCTGTATATACCGGTTTCATGCTTTTCATCATGTCTGTTGTTGTGTTTCCTGTAATTACTTCCTTCATGTCTTTTCCTAAAGTTACATTTAATGTATCACAGACCATATCATAACAAACTTTTTCTAATGGCTTATCGATTTCAGTCGGGTATTTTCTTCCTTCATCACTGACTTTTGTTTTATCATCTTTTTTATCATCTTTCTTGGCTGCTGTTGTAGATGATGAAGATGAATTCGTTCCTGTAGTATTTCCACCAGTGCCTATTCCAGGTTTTCCAGGTGCTGCAGTCGTTGGCTGTTTTACAGCAGTCGTTGTTAAATTTGATCCAGGACTATCAGGCGTTGCTCCTGTTCCTTTTAAATTCGTCTTATTCCCAGATGTTTCTGTTGAAAAGGAACTTTTCTTTGTCGCCGCCTGAACATTGCTGAATGGTTGAGTGATCAAAGAAAAAAGGAAGAAGAAAGAGAAAAGAAAAAGAATTTTCTTTATTTTCTGTTGTTCCACTTTTCTTACTTCCTTTCTAACTCATAAGCCCCTTTAATCCATATAAAAAAAGTCCAACACAGATTTGCATAATACGTTTCCCGATTGCATCAGAATTTTCAGAGCGCATGTCTAAGATAAACATTCCTACTGCATAAAGTGTAATTAAAAATCCAGCGGCTTGTATTGGCTTATAGAGACTATTTACAAGTTTGTTTACCTGATTTACAGCAGCTTGTGTTTCTCCTTTTGCAAACACGTTTGAAAGGATAGAGCAAGATCCAAGAAGAAATGAAGAAAAACATTCTTTTTTATATTTCTTAATTTCTTTCATAGATATCTCCTTTATTTAAATGACGGAGCATTTATTCCTAATTGTTTAGTGAGGGATGCAAAACCATATAATGCTACACCTGCAACAATACTCATAATTGCTCTGGATTTGCTATCAGAATCTTCATTTTTAAAAGCTAAAACAAGCTGTCCAGCTCCCCATAAAACTAAAACAAATCCAATAGATTTGAATAATGTTTCGACGATGTTTTTTATATTGCTCATAACAGTATTCAAATCATCTGCATAACATACATTTCCAATCATTGTTCCAAAAACAACTCCTGTAGAACAAAGCACTGGATACATTTTCTCCATTGCCTGTTCTTTCATTGTGTTTAATGATAATTGTTTCTTTTCCATTAACATGTTTCTCCTTTCTCAAAAAAAATTTTTATATGTTTTTATGGATCTTAAGAAGTCTTTTCTAAGTCTTTTCAAACTTATTAACAGGCCTTCTTTTCAATCCTCACTTTAAATATGAGATTTTTGAGAAAAAATATTGGACACTTCTCTGGACAAAAAAAATAGGCAGGCATCTTTGTCCACCCATTCTTATGTAATAGGAATTGCGCTTTACAGAACATTGTCAATCATGAAATCCTGTTTGCATACGATGACTGCACATTTTCCTACTGGAAGTGTTTTTAACAAAAACAGTCTTTCGTAACAATCTGTTTCTTCTTTCATATCACAATGAAGCAAGAGTTCGTATTCTGCTGTCTCTCTCTGAATATCTTTCCTCAGTATTTTTCCTCCAAAGAAAACATACTGATCAAAGAAATCATGTGTTAACTGCAATGAAATGCTGCTACCATCGAACAATGAAAAAGCGTCCTCTACAAAATCTGTCGTGCAAATGCAGTCGATACCATATTTATGTAAGATGTAATAGGATGACTGATGTGCTGCAAAGAAATTGAGTTTGTATTTTTTTATCAGTTCCATAGGAAGAATGGCATTAATCCTATGTTTCTTTTGCTTATTTTCTTCACGGCAGTTCATTGACAACTGCAAAATCTCGGACATGAACTGATTTGCATTTTCATTGTTTGCTTGAATGAAGAAAGCCATTTTCTCATTTTCTTTCATTTCCTCAGGATATTCTTTGATCTGATATCCTCTTTGCACGAGCATATCTTTTGTTCCATTTAAGATCTGATGATTCTCATCTAGCACAATGAAATTTTGATCTGAATTTCTCATATTTTCAGTAATGATTGAAGGAATACCCTCTTTGATGCTTCCGACTCCAAGTGCTAATACATTATTGTGCCGTTTTGTAATCGAAAAATCATGTGTCATAGCAATGTTCTTACTCAGTAGCAAATTCTTTTCTGGATTCTTTTGATCACAGAATTTTTTGTTAAATTGTTTGATTGTTGTTTCGTTTGACTTTTTAAGCATAATTGTCTCCTTTCAAAATTAAAAAATAATTTCTTTCGAAGGTCTTTTTACCCTTCTACTTATATATTCTTCGATTTTTTTTGAAACGAAACTAAAATCCAAAACTTTTTTCATTTTTTATTTTATGATATCATCTACAACCATCCGCTCTCCACGTGCCAAAACCGCACATTGATCTTTAGAAATTTTGCGTAACTGTTTGATTTCTTTTTTCGCATATTTCTTTCCTGTAAAATTAGAAATGATTTTCTCATATTCTTTCAAATCAGACGACATTGTTTCATCTGTAAGAAGTTTATCGACATAAGAGTTTTTGTTGAATATGACTATATTGAAGAAATTCAAAGTTTCTTCATCTATATCATTGGTTTTAAGCACATTATGATCTTCTTTACTTTTTGAAAACAAAAATCTAAGCCGATCATGACTTTGCACAACACAAAAATATCTTATATTATATCGATCCATATTCATGAATTTCTCAGACAAATTTCCAATGTAATCTCCCAGGAATGTTTCATTCCAAAAAACAATCTGTACAGGATATGTTTGCTCTTTTCCTTCTGCAAATATTTCTTTCAGCATGAAATGAAATAATGATTTCATATATTCTTGAAAGAGCTCAGCTCGTCCTATTTCAATAAAAATTGCCATTTTTCTATTTTCCATTTCATTAAGATGCAGATTATTATCACAAGTTAACATCTGAAATTCTTTGCAATTTATGATGAAATTAGAATATACTGCAAGATTTACAAATGCCTGTTTTTGTTCTTCATAAGAATAATTGTCTTTGATAGAGTTCCATTCCTTTAAGATCAATACTTTAATCTCTTTGTCATAAACCATTTCAAATTTAAATTCCATTCTTCTACGTCCATCTTTATTATCTGGGTGTAATTGCTTTAGTAACTCAATAATCGTCATAATATTACGTCGTTTCGTCAGACATTCATATCCTAGATAATATAAAATTATCCTTAATATGGAAGTCATTATGCTTTTTGACTGCACGACATTCGACTTATAATCCGCATTATATAAGATATCATCCAGTATAATAGAGGTAAGGTATTCAATATCCTCTGCATTGTGAATATATTCAAAAATATTACATTGATCGCTTTGTTCCGGATGATTAAAATCTATAATTTTTGTTAGATACCCTTCTTTTTCTAGTTCCATTTTCGTGGACTCATATAAATAGCGATATGAATCAAATATGATATAGTTTTGGTTCGCCTGCAATATATTTTTCTGTATAATTTGATCCGCATCATTCATTGTTATTGCCAAAACATTATGATTTTTGCATTTTATATTTGCATCATTACAGATAGCTAGATGTTCACTTAAGATAAAGTTGTTTCTTGGATTTTCCTCATCTTTAAATTTTTTGTTAAACTGCTTTCTTTTTAATTGATCTAACATATAGTTCTCCTTTTTTTACATATAAGATTTGCCCCTCCTACAATTTCTCATAGGAGAGGTTTTTTTAAACAAAATCCCAAACTTCTGTTCCATTTTCATCTTTTTCGATGTCGCTTACAGCATTTTCTTTTACAGTATTAGGCGTTGCATCTACAATCTCTGATTTTGCATCACCTAACATATTATGAATCTCTTTTACCGTTTTAGGAGATCCAATTGGCTTTTTAGAAGGGTCTTCTAATCCCTCTGCATAAGCAGCACTCTTTTCTGCTGCTTTTTCCATATCAATGGAATTATATTTTGCATGATCCATTTCTTTAGAATTGTCAAATGTGATAACATATCGATTTTCTTTTTTTGCATCACCAGTATATTTATAATTTGGATGCTTTGTGTAATCATATTTGTGCCCTTTAAAAGGTTGTAATCCACGAACCATGACAATACAGTCGGAGTTATCCATTTTCTGTATTTCTGCTGGATCCATTAACTTACGAGCAGACCGATTGAATGACAAACTGGAACTTCCTTTTGCTCCTCTGTTATGGCTCATGTTACGGATAATGATCGTTGCATCTCCAAGATCATCACTTACCTGTTTATTTGTCTCCGAGTCTTTTCCTCCAAGGAATATGGTTGTATCACAGTTACCTATGATTCCGGAGAAATCATCTTGATACATTCCTTTCAGCTGAGATATACTTTGCAAGATAATGGTACAGCTGATCTCATATTTACGCATTGTCGCTAACTTTTGAGGGAATTGGGGAATTTTTCCAATATTTGCAAATTCGTCCAGTATAAATCTTACATGATGTGTTAATCTTTTTCCGTCACATTCGTTTTCTGCATGGAAATATAATGTTTCAAATAACTGAGAATACATTAAACTTACTAAGAAATTGAAGGTATCATCTGCTGTTGGAATGATAACAAATAATGCTGTTTTTTCATCCCCGATTTTTCCTAGTTCCAGATCATCTTTTCGTGTAAGATTTTCCACTGCTTCAATGTTGAATGCTGATAAACGAACTGCTGCAGAAATTAAGATACTTTTAGCTGTCTTTGCTCCTGCTGTTTTAAACACTTTCCACTGTTTTACCGCGATATGATTTGGATTTTTTTTCTCCAAACTTTCAAAGATGACATCTAAACTAGATTGTGCATTGGGATCCATTTCATTGATCTGAGCAGATCGAAGCATTTTCATAACTGAAGCGAAATTCTGTTCTTTCTTTGGGCGTTCTGATACAAGATAATAGATCAGTGCCATCAATAATGCCGTTTCTGATTTTTCCCAGAATGGATCTCCACCTTTTCCTTTATCTTGATTTGTGTTTTGGATCAAACAGTTGACCAATGACATAACTCCAGCTTCATCTCTGATATAGGAAAATGGATTGTAACAATGTGATTTTTCCATCTGGACAAGATTAAATACTTTTACTTTGTAACCTTCTTTTTCTAAAAACTTTCCGGTACTTTCCAGAATCTCTCCAGATGGGTCAGTAACTACAAAACTACAGTTTTCCTGTAAAATGTTTGGTTTTACGACAAATCGTGATTTACCTGTACCAGAACCACCGAAAATGATCACATTGTTATTTCTTAGGGTTTTTCTTGTATCCATGCTTAGAAAAACATCTTGATTCATAATCATGTTCATATCGATCTTCTTTTTTGTGTCATCGTCTTTTTTCTTTGTTTTTTTAGGATAATAGCGATATTTATCATTGTATTTCTGAAAATCGGTATTCCATTTTGATGATCCGTTTGTCTTACTAGAATCAAAATGGCGGTTTCGTTCTTCATTCACATAGGCCGCTGCAATCGCAATTACAAAGAGAAATGTCAAACTTCCTAAATACTGAAAGCTGTTTGATGTAATTGGGAAGATGTCCAAAGGTTTTGATGTTAAACGATCCAATGCTAGTTGAAAAATCGTAAGGATATTATCATCTGGAACTTTTGGAGACACAATACTCATGTGGACACTTAATAAAAAGATTGCTAAATACGCAACAATTCCGGCACAGATGTAAAAAGATCTGTCACTTTTTTTTGCGTTCAAACTTTCACGCTCCTTTCTTCATATTTTTGAGAATGCCTTCTCATTTCAAATATGATGTTTTTGAAATAAAAAAATGGAGCTGAAAGCTTCCAAAAAATATAAACAGTTTTTTTGAAAACGCCCATTTTATGCGGGCTCAAACGCTATATACAATGTATTTTACGTACAAAAAAAATAGGCCACTATGGACCTATTTCTTGAATTATCGGAACAATTCTTCTTCGATTGACTTTGTAACTTCATGATCGATCTGTTGAGCCTGCGCATTTTTGAGTAATTCATCTAAAGAATTCATTACCATTTCTCTGTCTGGATAATACTGTTCCGGCTCTGCAAGATCTTTGTAAGTTGCTAAGATGGACTCCCCATATTCTCTAAGTTGTTCACGCTCACTTTCTTTTAAACTTTCTAAGTTGAATCGTTTTTCATTGTCTTGAACATCTTGATCAATTTCTTCCTCATGTGTGCGGTTTACGATCTCATGAGCAAAAAATTCATGAATTCCAACTTCCCCATTGTAAAAACTAGAAACATTTTCAATCTGATCCCCATTATCAAGAGACATTTTTTGTTCGATCAGCATTCTTAGATCTCGTTCTTTTTGAGCCATTTGACGATCTTCATAAGAACCATAACGATAAGATTCCTGTTTTTCTCGGATCAATGTCTTTCTTTTTTCAGGATCATTTCTTGTTTCTTCCCATTCTTTTTTAGGGATAATGATTGGATTTTTCATCGTAGCGATCTCTCGATATAACTGACGTTCTAATTCTTTTCCTTTTCCTTCAAAATGTCTTAAAACACGTTTACGATTCGGAGCTTCGCTTAAATGTTCAAATTCCTGATCTTGTACATGAATATTTCGATGAATATTATTTGGGGACACGATATAAAAATCCCGTTCTTCTCCAACCTTTAATGGGCGACTGGATTCTTTTAGAATATGACGCATATTATCAAGAGAGCGTTCCATTTCATTAACATATCGTTCCCCAGTCTTTCCGAGTTCCATTGTCTTTATATGACTGTAAGCATCGCGCACCTTGTCTCGGTCTTTTTCTTTAAAATAAATATCATAAGTTTTAGAATCCTCATGATATTGAGAAGATATTGTAAATCCTCTGCTCTTTGCTTCTTCGAGTATTCCTTTTTTCTGAATCTCATTTAATCCTTTATAGGAATATAGTGGGTGGCCGTCTTCATTTTGCAGATTGTCTTTTGCCATAACTCCAAAATTCACTTCATTGATCACTCGTCCTCGTTCCATTGTCTTTTCAATTGCATAATTCACAAGTGCCAGATCATCTTTTCTTACGATAAAAAAGTTTAGATCTTTATCAGGAATTGTATTTTGAATATTAGGGATTCCTAATTTTTCAAACTCCTGTTTCAGATCATTGATCGCAATATCTTTCACAGGGACCATATAAACATCATCTGATTTATTGGCATATGCCTCATACAAGCTTTTGATGACTTCATATTCTTTTGCATCTTTTGAATGTTCTTCCAGATACTTCAAGAATTCTGCAGTGTCAGCAAATAAAGCATTTGCAAAACGGATAGTATAATTTAACGTTTGTTCTGCTACTCTACTCATAATTTTCCTCCTTTTTATTTCTATTTTAAGTATGCGAGATTTGAAAAAAAATAAAGTTATACACTTTGTATAAAAATAATGTTACAAATCACAACTTTTTTCCTTCAAAAATCTCATATTTAACGTAGAGTTATTTTTTAAATTAATAAGGGAGAAAAATTATGTATAGCAGAGAATTAATTTTTGAATACGAAAATGTATTAACTGAGAACAAACCATCTGTAAACCCATTTCTTTTTAATCGAGGCGACTATGAAAATGAACGAAAAGCGTTATATATCATGAGATACGCGATTCAAACATATCTAAGATGGAATCCATATGAGGTAAGAGATCATATGACGCATCGTATTTTAAAAATGTTGAAATTAGAAGCATTATTAAAATACATTACGTTTCCAAGCGTAATTCAGATTGAAGAAGATCGTGACCTATTTTATCTGGCCGTAAAGTTGTATCCAAAGCAAATAAAATATAATGAGAAAGATCTGATCCTCAGAGTCTATAAACGCGTTTTAAAAGGCGATATGAAACGATTCCCAAAACAATTTCTTGCAGGAGCAGATGGATTATATCGTGCCAAATTATGTTTTCATTATATGGTCACACAATATCTTACATTCACAGGTATTGAAGATATGTACCGATTTTTCTCATCACGCGGAGGTGCTGTTGCTTTGAGAAAATATCGATTATCTCAAGTTTGCAAAGATCTGTTTGAATATAATGTTGATTTTCTGCATGAATCATTATCTGAAGATCAAAAAGATGAATTACTGTATCATTATTACAGATTTTCAAATATTTACAAAAAGGGGATCCGGTGAGGTCCCCTTTTTTTCTTATCCTTCTTTTTCCAAATTTTCTTCATCTACAAAATTCAGATTTTTCTTTAAGATTTCATTGATATGTTTTTTCACTTCCTGTTCTTTCACGGTTTTAAATTCCCCATATTCCATCAAACAGATCAAAAATTCAATTCCATATTCTTCATTTAACATTCTTTCAAAATCATCTAATTTGTCGATCTGTATCATATCATAAGCGTATTCTTTTCCTCTTTCTACGATTTTATCATATGTTTCAAATGTAATATTCATTATTCATTTCTTCCTTTCTAAGCAAATTGCTTTTTTAATTTTTCCGCTAATCCTGTAATCCGATTTTGTTTGTAAATATTAAGAATCGCCGTATACCAAGAATGATTTTGACTGTAGATCGTCACATCTTCTTTAAAACGTGATACAGCAGTTAAAAATAAATTTCTACTTAACATGACAGATGGTGCTGCTGGCATGATAATACTTCCACTTTTATACTCTGACCCTTGCGATTTATGAATTGTGATTGCATAAGATAGCTGTACATCATCCAGATTTGCTGCAGTGATCTCCAAAATTTCTTTTTTCCCTTCCAACTCGATCGTTAATGTTTCGTTCTCAATTTTTCGAACGATTCCCATATCCCCATTGAAATAATCAAGATCATAGTTGTTATGAATCATCATGATCTGATCATTTACATGAAATATCTGATGTTTGTATTCGATAACTTCTTGAGAATCGTAATTTAAAGAATGCTGAAAATCATGATTGATCCTTTGTGTTCCATAATCATTCTTTTTTACCATTGATATGATCTGAGATCCCTTTTGACAGTATTCTTTGATCATAAATTTTACTGCATGATCAAAGCTTTCTGTTGTTGGGATATTATAAATTTTAAAATGTTTATCATGAACAAGATCTGTCTGCCCTTTTCGGATCTTTTGAATATTCTGTGAGATAGAGGATTCTTCTTTTTGTCGAAATACATGATCAAGAACATATGTTTCAAAAAGGTTGCTTTCTTTGATATCATGTAATAAATTTCCCGCGCCTACACTTGGCAACTGATCCTCATCTCCGCATAAGATAACAGTGCATCCTGATTTGACGGCTGATAACAGATCAGAAAAAATGAAAACATCTACCATAGAAAATTCATCAATGATAATGATATCAGCTTCGATTGGATCCGATTGATTTTTACATACCTTTTCACCAGCAATGATCTTATAATCGATCAATTTGTGAATTGTCTGTGCTGCTCTTCCTGTAATTTCTGTGATACGCTGCGCAGCACGTCCGGTAGGGGCACATAAAGAAACTTTTAATTCATGTTCAGAAGTCTGATAATATTCCAGTAAACGTTTGATTGTCGTTGATTTTCCTGTCCCTGGGCCACCGATCAATAATTTTACTCCAGAGCGTAAAACTATATTTTCTGCTCTTTTTTGTGATTCTGATGGTATAAATTCACTTGGAAGATCAGGAATTTTCTGAAACATCTGTTTACTCGTTTGATCTAAACGTTTCATATGAAAGACAATATTGCTTTCTGCATCCCAAGTTTTTTTCTGATAAACATATTCATGATCTACCTTGATTCCCTTCATTTCCTGTACTATAAGCCAGATAGTCAGATATGGAATCGTGCATTCATAAATAGATTTTTCGGATAATTGATTGACCTGTTCGATAAGTTCTTTTGCATGCATTTTTGTGTTTCCACGATCTTCATTTCGTCTCAGCACTTCATAGATCAAAGCTTCTACTCTTAATTTCTCATATGCAATGATCCCTGTTTTTTTGGCCAAAGCTTCACAAATCTCAAACGGAAGATCAATCTCATAGCCCACATGATAAGGAGATTCTTTTAATTTATCAATTCCTGAAAATCCATATTTGTCAATGAGTTTTTCAGCGCAGATCAGATCTGCATGTAATCTTGCAATAAAGAAATAGGTTTTTCTTACCATTTGTGTTTTCTGTGCTGTTTCGATCAAAATCTTTATTTTATCGTCATTTAACTTTGGTATTTTTTTACTCTTAATCTCATTAAATGCATCATCTCTACACAAAACATTATTTAGTGTCCCTGGAAAGGCATCATATAACGCTTTTGCTGTAACTTCCCCAATTCCTTTGAAATAGTCAGAACATAAATAAGAGATCAATGCATTTCGATCGTCAAACGTTTCTGTAATGGATTGAACAAGAACATATGGTCCCCTACTAGATTGTACGATTTCTCCTTTAATCTCCACAGGCGTTTGTTTCATGATTGGATGCATATTCGCATAACATGTCACGTCTCCATATTTATTTACATATTCCACAGTTTCTGTTGGTTTTATTGCAAATAAGGTCTTTCCATTTTCAAAATTTCTTCGTATTGTTTTATGATAAATCCCATGAAATGTGATCATATTATCTCTCCTATCTTTCTCTGTTCTAATTCAAATATGAGAGAAAAAATAAAAATAAATTTTCACATATAAAAAAACTGACTCGAATGAGAGTCAGCTTTGTATGTCATAATTCCATTGTTGGAAAAGAGTTGAAGATATCTTCTTCTTTGTATGGAGTTGTTGTAAATCCATTGATAATGTTTACATAATCGGCAAAACGATTATTTTTTAAATACTGCTGCTTTTGTCCAGGACTTAGATATTCTGTTTGATAAACAGTTTCCATTTCATTGTTTTTCACGCAAAATGTTAAAAAACATGGAATATCCAGGTTATTGCATATCCTCTTGATCTCTTCTACTTTTTCTTTTAAGTTCTTATTGTATTCTTTTGTTTTGTTGAATTCTGTAATCACATGATTCACCCTTTCTGTTAAAAGCCTTGCATCATTTTTCCTGCAATGGCAAAGATACTGTCATTTTCATCTTCATCGTATGAATCATCGATATCAACTGTCTCATTACTTTTTTCGTTATCCAGAGGTTCCGTAAATTCAGGTTCTTTCTGAACTTCGTCAACCTCTTCTGGTTCATTTTCTTTGATTTTTTGATCTTCTGTGTTTGAAATAGGAATTGTTACTTTGGATTTTATATCAGAATTCGATGTTTTATCTTTATATTCTTCTTTTATCTCTTCTGAATGATCGTCTTCACTATTTTTAGTTTCATCATCAAGCTTGTCATTAACGTCTCTTTTTTCTTGTTCTTCTTTATGGACTTCCTTAATTTTATTGTCTCTTTTATCATCAACAATAATATTCTGATCTTTTTTATCGTCATTGGTTGCCGCTTCTGCACTTTTTTGATTTAAAGTTAGCATCTCATCAGCCCGATGAACATTCATCGTATAATAATAATAAATTCCACATAAAGAATTTCGAAACATATTCTTTAAAATACTGTTTTTATAACCAGCTTTTATATTCCGAATCCACATGATCACATCTTGATCCTCTTTTGGATGAAAATTTAGTTGAAACTGAATTGTTTCATAACTAAATGTATCATCCTGAGGTTCTGGAATCTTTATTTTTTGTGGAGTTCCACGAATGTAATTACGAACAGCACTTTTAAAGGACTCTTTAAATTTAAATTCCGAATTGTGATATAACGACAATAGATCGATATCATATCGTTTATAAAGACGTATCGTTATTCGCATATCAGATCACCATCCTTTAATATCCCATTTGTCTCAATGTCCCAATCAAATTCATATAATACCCTCTTACATTATTAAAAATGCTAGGAAGATTGTCGTTCTGTGTTCCTGGAATGATCTTCAATGTCTCTAATCCTGAGAAATATTGAATGATATCTGGTTTCCATACAGCAGATAATCCACCTGTTGGGATCAGATAATCACAGTTAAATAAAGCATTGTAAACGGAACACAACTTGTCTAAAGCTTCATTACATACTTCATTGCAAGATTCTTCCAAAAGATTTGCGAAGGGAACATCTTTTGAAATTGGTCTTCCATTTTTTCGACTCTTGATACGTATATTCCCAGTTTTTAGATTTGACTGCATGGAAGCAATCGGGATGTCTTCATTATATTGTTCCTGAATTTTTTTTCTTGTTTTGTTTAAGATTTCTTTCATGCTCAGTTCATTGAAGGTACTTTGGTCTTCAATTGTCTGATTTTTGATATAAAATGTATCACATGTTCCAAATCCAGGATCAAAAATGATGAGATTTGAGCTCCATAGTTTCTTTGCTTCTGGAACCTGACGACCATTTCGATCAAAAGATACGCTGAATAAAGTTCCCATTGGCTGTGGCATGATCGCAATATCCTGTTTTGTGATCTGAAAATCAAATTCTTTCCATGGATCTTCTCCGACTTTCATACGAAAATGATGTTTTCCAGACATAGATTCAATCAGGTCTTCTTTGTCTGTCATATATTTTGGTGGCAATCCAGTTTGAATTTTGATCGGACGTCCTGATGGACCGCCATACTGATTATCAAACATTCCCATAGCTAATCCGCATCTTGTGATCACTTTAAACATTGGAGAAAAATATCTTTTCCTTCCATATAATTCAGACTCGCTATCATGCTCATCTGCCATTTCCTGTGCCATTTCTCCTACGATCCAGCTTTCTCCTGTTTCTAAATCTTCATATAAGATTCTTGTTTTGCTGACTGATCCGATACTAAGCAAAGGTCCTTCTAATTTTTTTGCAAAGCTTGGAATACAAGCAGCTGCATTTTCGCAAAATACTTTGACACTGGAATATCCAATATCAATTGCGATACCCCAAGCTTTTTTTACGCCAACGTTTTTCCGAGGGATGTATAACGTTTTCGTTTTAAAATCAATCGTGTTAATCATACGCTTTCTCCTTTATATAAAATTTGATTTGATTTTTCTTTTCAATATAAATATGAAAGATTTCAAAAGAAAAAATTTTCACATATAAAAAAAAGCTCCAAAAATAAGGAACTTTTTCTTATGATTACATGATCGTGATACGATCGATCATGACATCCTGATAATGCACTATCTTTCCATCATGTTCTTTTTGCTGATTTGTCAGATAGCATTCCAGATGAAGCTGATCACCAACTCTTAATTTATCAACCACACGTTGAGCATTCGGCATATTTCGATAACAAGTAACATAGCTTCTTCGTTCATCTGTAATAGTTAAAATCGTCATACGAACGATATTTCCAGATAATCTGTAAATATTAACTAGTTCTCCCTCTAAAACACCACGATTGATAGGTTTTGGAAATCTTGATAATTCATCAAAATCCCCAGGAATCGGGGCAACCCTTTCCAGTGTTTGAACAAAAGATTCCTGATGGTATCTCTTTCCTGTAGACCCATCTTCATTTTTCACATCGTTGACATAGGATTGAATCTTAATCGTTGCTTTTACATACAACCCCTTTCGGAATTGTTCATCTTTATATTGTTGAAATACATCACCAGTAAGTAATACCATCGGTGCATCTACCGTATCCTGAAAGCCTCCCGGCTTGATCATAATGCTTCCGCGAGTTTCTGTCAGATTTTCAAAGACAATAAATCCTTGAAGTACAAATTCATTTTTCATGATTAAAAATGAGTAGTTGATACTACTTTTCTCCTTTCTTAAATTTTTTTGGAAATATTTCCTTTCATTACAAATATGAGAGATTTGATTTAAAAAATGAGCATTAAAAAAAGAGGGCGAACGCCCTCCCTTTTGCATCAATAAATAAAATCAATACAATTTTGATAATTACTTAATACATTGCGAAAATCTGAATTAAGAACGGTGCCAATAAAGATATGATCATAGTACTTCTGAAATTCCGGATTTGTGATCATCTGAATAAAATGTTCAAATGTCTGTACATCCAGATCATTTAGATCATCCAAAAACATCAATCTTGCTCCTGAAAGAATATTTAATAGATCAAGGATTAAAAATGCGATGATCTTCTTTTCTCCAGTTGATAACTGTTCATATTCTAAGCATTCATTGGTTCCCTGTTTATATACACGATAAGAAATCCCATCATCTAACACGAACTGTATATTTAAACTAATATTTAATAACTGAATACGTGCTGCGATTGTCTGATTAAACAGATTTAGATAATACTCTGTGATCTTTTCAATTGCGATTCCATCCATTGCAAGGAATTTGATCAGTTTCTGGTAGTATTCATGAAGCTCTTTTTGTTTTTTCAGATTATTTTGACTTTGAAGGTGTTGTTCATATTTTAAACGCTCCTGAAATTCCATCATGAGTGCATCTTTCTTTGCCTTAAAGTCATAATTTTCAGAGATTTTAGGACCATTTGTTTCCTGAACTGAAGCTTGATAAACTTTTTTATGTTCTTCTAATTGATTTTGCTTTAAAGACAATTCCTGATTATATTTTTCATCCTCTAATAATTTTTGATAATACGCTTCATACTCCGTAATTGTTTTTTCTGCTTTTTCAATATTAGATTGAATCACCAGATTATTCTGTTGCAGAGACTGTATGGTGTTCTGCATTTCTCGAATGACTGCTGATTTATCTGTCTGGCAGACAATATCCTGATGTAGAGGACACTGACTTTTCTGCATAGAAGCAATATACTGATTCATTTTCTGAATCGTATTATTATTGATTCTTAACTGACTTTCCATAGGACGTTTATAATTATATAACTGTTGAACATAATGATAGATATCCTGAGACTTATACTTTAATTCTACTAGTTTTTTTCCCTGTAATTCTGTTTGTAAACTTTGAATAATTTGTAACAATTGCTGATTCGTTTTTTTTCTTTTTTCTGCAGCAATATACTGTGCTTCAAGATTACTGGTCTTACTCAGATCTGCCTGAATTACTTCCCGTGTTCGAGTTGCAGCACCATGATGCTCCTGCATATAAGTCTGGATCAACGCTTCTAAACGTTCGATTTCTCTTTTGGTGGAAAGATCTAGATCACGAAACTGCTTATACATGTTTTTGATATCTGGGATGGTAATCTTATTTTGATCTTTTACTTGTGCCCTTAACAGATTTTTTTCAGCTTCTACTAATGTTGGATCAAACTTTAACAACTGATCCAGATTCAGTTTTTCTGGAATATACTTTACAAGGAAATCACTAAATTCTCTTGGTTTTAAGTGTGTCATAACATCAGAAGATGTTACGATCTGAAAATCAGAAATTGGCATATTCATAACACTTGAAATAAACTGATTTCCATCTGCGATTTTTGTCGTTTTTCCGTTGATCTTTAATTGATTGGCTTTTTGTCTTGGAATCTTACGTAAAATAGAAACCATATTTTGATCTCTATCCAACGTCTCAATTTGAACTTCTGCATATTCTTTCCCATTTTGGACATTCGTTTTATCAACATTTCCTGTCAATCCTGTATATAATGCGGAAAAGAAACTACTCTTTCCTCTTCCGTTTGGTCCAGACAGACACGCGATACGATTCTGTGGTTCATATTCTAAATGGTCGATCGCACGATAATTCTCAATTCCGATTTTTGTAAAAATCATATATTTCTCCTTTTCTCTATATCGTCATTTTTTTTGTTACACACTAAATATGAGAGATATAGGAAAAAATAAAAAATCACATATAAAAAAGGCCCAAATAGGACCTTAATTATAGCAGCGCATGATTCTGCTTTGAGGATAACCATGATACATCTTCTCTTCTCCTGCGAGAATGACAGCAGGTTGATATTGATTTGTACCATCTGGCAATCGAATTGGCTGCATTCGTTGCAACTGTTCTTTGGAAATCACATCATCATACACCATAAGACTCATCCATTTTGTCTCTTTTTCATTGATTGGCATATGTAAGCAAGCAGCCCCATTCTTAAACTGTTTGATTTTCGTTACTTTTCCAACATAAAGATTTCGTTCTGGAAGATTATGTTTCTTATCTTTATAAAACTTCATCTGTCCTTGGAATAGAAATTGATTTACATAAATCTTTTGATCATGCATACTTGCTTTAATAAAGATTTTACATCCCGGACGAATATTCGCATTTCTCATCTTATCAACCATTCGATTGAACTTGTTATTGATAAAATGAATCGGAATCGTCATATATCGATAACTATTTCCATCAGGGAATAGCCCATAAGCTGAAGCAACACAATGATTATTGTCACTACTTCTTAACTCCATTATCATCACATACATGAAATAATTATTAGCACCTTGATAAATGATCATGTCTTATTTTCTCCTGTCATTATGATTATAGTTGATTTTCGATATTCTTATTCATTCATTAAGATATATCCAAGCAACTGACAGGCTCTTTCATGCAGATCAGTTTTCAAACTCATAGATTCTAGCATTCTTTCAGATTCACGGATCATTTCATCTTTTGAACGTTCAATCCCACCTTTCCATGATGGAAAGATCTGTTTTAATCGTTTCTTGCCAAGAATGTTGTAAATTTTAGAATCTTTTGCACTTTTCAGAACATCTTTTGTATAGCTTTCTTTTAAATTCTTTCTAGCTATATCAAAACATTCTTCTTTAGCAAACAATTCTTCTGCAATATCCTGACCGATCAACTTTTTGGTATGTTTCTTTACAACACCATCTAACGGGATCATGAGCGATCCTTTTTTCAATACAAATTTACAGCGAAAACTGCTTGTCATTACATTTGATGTTTGAATAAACACTCCAAGTTCATATCCGCTTACAGTTGGAAGTCCTCGGAACTGGCAAAAGATTTTGATCAATTGATCACTCATTTCCCATTCACAACCAGACATTTTCCCATATCGTTTTTCACATTCAGTTAAAAGATCAGGAATCAGATTCTCATCTTCTTTTGTGTAATAATCTCCTGCAACACCATACAAGAAAACACGATTATTTTTTCTTTTTGTGATAAAACGGAGATTGATTGGTTTTGCAAATTCCTTTGCTAAAACAACATTTCTTGCAAATCCTGGTTCAAAGAAGAATTTTCCTTTGATTCCCAATAATTGAGAAAAAGTGATCATAAGATCTGCTGTTGGCCATAATGCTATCTGTGCAACATTATCTCGCAACACATACTGTTCTTTTTTCACTTCATCAATCACCTCTGGATTTTCTGCCTTCAATTCACCTACTGGAACTCGCACTCCATAAATACGGCATTGTTCATCAAAAACATTTTCTCCATTGATCATTGCAAAAATTAATTGATTTTCTTCTTCTCCGAGATAAGATAATACAGAAAGATCATTTGTGAATACTTCATACTCCTGTATTCCCTCATAATTTACATGTAAAAACTCCAAAAAATCTTTATAATTGTTTTTTCCAGAATAATTCATTTTTTCCTCCTATTCGACCATTGCTCGTCACTTCAATGATCATTTCTCTCTATTCGTCATTTTTAGTATCAATTAAAATATGAGAGATTTCGTACAAAATAATTTTCACATATAAAAAAATATCACATCAAAGTCGAACATGCGTTCTTTTTTCTTTATAAGATATCATTGACACAAAGCTTTGTCAAGTCCATTATCTCGTTTAAAAAATCTCATATTTAAGATGTAACTTGAAAAGACGAAAGGAGAACAGTTATGAATACGATGATACGAAGTAATTATCTGAATACAGACATTCCAGTTCAGATGTACGAAGCATACAATGAACGAGAAGAAAAAGTTTTAATCATTACACATGCGTCTTTGGAACATTTTTTATTTGACAAGCTGCCTGCATATATGAGAAATCTCAAGGTAAGTGTTCGCTACTCTTTAGAAACGATCTATGTATCTGATACCGTTGCATCTTTTTTATGCAAGATTGAAGATACCGCCGGAAAAGTTGTATTTAATACCGGAGAAAGCGACCGATCTCTTATGAAAAATGATTCGATTGGAATGAAAAACTACATTCGAATTGCAAAAAACAGAGCAATCGATGCAGCACTGATCCGATATCTGGATTTACCTACGGTTGAGGGAAAAGTTGGAAAGATCTATTCCAGTGCAGAGGATTTGGAAGGGATGACTTATGAAAAAAATCAGCAGAAACAGCAGCAATCAATGAATAATTCTCAGCCGATTCAAACAACGAATTATACTCCACAGCAAAATACAGGTAATTTTATGACTGAACTTACAAATACACCTTCAGATTGGAGTCAATTCATCATTCAGTTTGGATGGGGAAAGAATCAACCAATCGAATATGTTTATCAGACAAATGGTGGAAGAGACTGGTTATTAAAAATGGTGAGTGAAGCAGAATCTGGGCAGTTAAACTCATCTGAAGGGGTTGCTCAGTATCCTATGATCAAAGCATTTTTACATCAGAAAGGAGAATTATAATATGTCTTCTAAATTTAATTTCTTAAAGCAGGATTTAACTGCAATGACGCAAGATAAAGATTTCTTTTGTTTTGATGTAGAAACAACTGGATTAAGTCCATCTGATAATCGGATCATTCAGTTATCTATGATTCATGGTCGATTTGAAGGAATCAAACCTGTTGAAATTGATCGAATGAATTTTTACATCAATCCAGGAAAGGGGCATCTTCCATTACCTGACAAGATTGTGGATTTAACCGGGATCACAACAGAAACTGTGATGAATCAAGGAATTTCAGAGCAGGAAGCGGTTCAAAGAATTCAGAATTTTTTTGGAGACCATAAGATCAATCTAACTGGATGGAATGTAAGTTTTGACTGCAAATTTTTAACAAGCTTATATGCCAGACAGTTATTAGAATTTGAGCCGAATCTGGTCGTAGATGCGATGCAGATTGCAAAACAAAGAATTCCCAAAACAGAAATTAAAAATTATAAATTGGTTACCGTGGCTGAAAATTTTCATTTAGATGACGGAGTTTCTTTTCATGATTCTATGGAAGATACGCATGTAACGTTTTTAATCTTTAATATACTCTCTCAGGAATTATTAGAAGAGAAAGAAGATTCTGAACCACTACAACTCATTAAACCGATCGTTTATAAGATGGAAAGCTGGTCACATTTCTACAGTCAAACATCTATGATCAAAAGAATTTATCTGGATACAAGCGTAGGATCCATTTTTTACGATCAGTATAAAGATGAGTTTGGCGCAAAATCAAAAGAACTAGATCTTGATATGGTAGATTCCAATTATTTAATGGAATTTATGCTATGCTTCACACATACAACAAGAATTGGAGTAAACTCGATTCAGGAATGGAAAGGTCGCATCGAATTCGATAGCTAACAAAAAAGTATCTATAAAGGAAAGTTAAATCCTTCATAGATACTCTCTTTTTTTATAAAGAAAAAAGAGGATATCATAAAATATCCCCTTCTTATACATCACATGTTGTTGTGTGAATTCTTATTTGTTAATGTTACATGTATATTTCCTTTTCATTTTTGGTAATTGGGCAATCTTTCCTGTCCCTTGAAATTCGACTTTTCTGGGCAAATTTCGTTCTATTTTTCTCGCTCTTACATATCCTTTTCTCATCGAACGATCCCCTGAATCTGTTTCCTGTTGATCGGACCAAAATATCTTCCATCATAACTTTCTTTGAAATTATCTCCAATGATCAGATATTGATCTTTCTTTAAAGTCACTTTATCAAACTTCTTTGCCTTAATCCCATGATAATCATAAAATTTTGCTTCTTCACCATTCACATAAAGTGTGTTATCTTTAAATTCTACCGTATCTCCAGGAACACCAGCAATTCGCTTGATCAGTTCGATTCCTTCATTTTTCGCAATAATGATATGCCCTCTATGATAATTATGAGACCACTTTTTTACAAATACATAATTCCCATCTTTGATCGTAGGATCCATAGAACATCCAGAAACATGGGATATCTGAAATACAAAATGTGATAAAAGTATTCCTATAAATAACGGGAATAAGATCATAAGCAGCATTTTAATGCTTTCTTTTGCATTGGCTGTTTTCATTTAAGCGCCCTCCTATTTAATACTTCAATCTTCAAATCATCTTTGGAATGTTTTAATACTGTATACTGCGTTCCTTTTCGATCGCGATACTGGTATCCGGTTAAATTAACTTCGATTCCTTGATCCATTCCTTTCTCAATTTTTTCTGTCATATGATCTAACATTTTTTCAAAATCGACTAAGTTTAAACGATTAGCGCATGCTCGTTCTTTTTCTTTCCGATTTTCAGGATAATATTTAGGACATGCATAAAATAAACTTAATGGTCCTTGTTTTAAATCCATAACGACTTCTTCTGTATGTCCATTTCCACACGTTAATGTAATATGTTTCCATAAATTCTTTATCATAATTAGCTCCTTTCTCAAAAGAAAAAGGAAAGATATTATCTTTCCCTGTTCTCCGCCATGTCTTTGATCTTCATAGCTAAATGTGTTTTGGGGATTACATTTTTACTTTTCCAAAAATCTTCCATCTGAATCTGGAGGAATGTCTGTTTCTTATGATGAAAATAAAAGACTTTTTCTCCTATGGTTCCGATCATATCAATCTTTTTAGGTTCGCCTTCTTCTTTATACTTATCTGTAAAATAAAATCCAACAACCTTTCCGTTGTATCCAGAAAAACGAATATGTTCTTCTTCTGCGCCAAATATTTCGTAGAATCCTGCAGGCGTAGGAAGAATGCTGTAATTTGGAATATAAAAGATTGGCTCTGGGTTCCCATTACCATAAGGGGCATATTTTCGAAGTTCTTTATAGTAATAAGGAAGTTCTTCCAGATCTTCAATTTCCAGATCATAATATTTTTCTGTCACATGATCATTCACATATGGCTCCACAGCTTTTTCCATCGCTTTTTGGAATACTTTCAAATTGGTTTTCTTTAAAGAAAGTCCTGCAGCTGCTTCATGCCCACCATATTTTACAAGCAGATCAGAACAATCATCTAAAATATTTTTAAGATTCATATTGTTCAGATCATTCCGGCCTGATCCTTTGATAAGCTCTGAATCGCCAGTGTTAGTTAACACAATGGATGGGACCCCATACTCTTCTGTTAGTTTTCCAGCGATCAATCCAACAACACCTTCTGGAATTCTTTCGAGATAAAGAACAATACAGGAAGGAATATGATCCATTTCATCAATAATCTCCTTTGCAATCTTTGTTTTTTCCTTGGTAATTAATTGACGCTGTTTATTAACTGCGATCATATGCTCGATCCATGGAGTTAAATTTGATTGCATTTTTAGGATCTGATAACAAACCTGTCCACCATCATTGTATAATCTTCCCATTGCATTGATCGTAGGAGCTATCTTAAATCCAATATCACTTTCTGTAACATTGTTAGCATAGTTCTTGTACAATAACTCCTTTAGCGCTGGGGGTAACAGATCCATATGATTTAGAACTTCTAATCCATTTTTAACAATCTTTCGATTATCTTTTCGAAGTGGCATAACATCCGCAATCGTTGCAATTGCAGCATATGCTAACGCATGATTTTGAATCGTTTCATTTGGAACCATTTCACATAATAATTTGTAAGCAACACCAGCTCCACAATAATGATCAGAATCTGCAACTCCTGCATCAGCTTCAAGATCAATAATATGATCCGCATCAGGATAAATGATTTTTCCATTATCATCTCTTGCAGGCAGATGATGGTCTAAAATGATCACAGATCGTCCCTGTTCTTTTGCTTTCTTTACAGCATCAAAGGCAACGATTCCATTGTCCACAGTGATGATTAATGTTCCAGACACTTTATCCAAGATCTTTTCGGATAATCCATATCCATCGGTTTCTCTTCTTGGCACATAAACTTCAAAATCCTTTTGAAGAAAAACTAATATCATATCTAAGATCAGTGAACAACAGACTCCGTCCACATCATAATCGGAGATAATGCTGATCTTTCCGGAATGGTCCCGGATCATATCTGGAATTCCACCAAAATCAAACTGATAGTCTCTTTTTTCTTCTTTTAAAATATCTTTTGAGGTATTATGTTCCACAACTTCTTTGACCGTATAAAAATTTTCTCTTTTTTTGTAATCCATATATCTTTTCTCCTTTCGTCATATTGTCTTACAATGTAAATATGACAAATGGAATTTCTTATAATTATTATTCTTTCAGAATCTGATCCACAAGATTTTCTGCCAGTTCATCCTTTTTTTTATCAATCTCTTCTAAACTCTTGCAGTTTTTTAAATACTCCACAGAATATGGGATGATCTCAAGAACTGGTAGATCATTCCAGTCAAAAGAATGTCCACAAGCTTCACAAGTCAGTTTTCTTGTTGGTATTCTGGAATTGATAAATCCATCGATTAATACCTCAGAATTCGTTGATAAGGCTTCTGCATCATTTTTAGCGATCTTGTCATAGGATCTTACCCACGGATAATCTGTTTTAACCATTGGATCTCCATCTTTTATAAAATATTTTCGATTGACTGCTAATTGATAGTTCGTTGTCGTTTTCCCTTTTTTTGTAAAACTTTGTGGATCACGACATAAGGTTCCAACGATCATTGCTTGATTACTGATCTCACAGCTGTCTTTTAACAATTCCAGTGCTTGTGCATCTGTTACATTTTGCTCCATTCGTTTTATAAAAATTGGAGTAATATATGTTGCATTTGCTTTATCAATTGGAATTGGTGATTGACAATTTGGGCATGTTGGACGTTTAATGATTTCCTGAGTTGTTAATACCCCTTTTAAATAGATCATGTCGTTTTTGTGATAATCTGAAATCTTTTCAATGATCTCAGAATCTCTTGCTAAGATCCATGGCTGCTGATATCGAAGTTTATCAACATAAGATTGCATATCACGATTACCTATGATCGTATCTAAAGAAAATCTTGCCATTACAAAATTTCCATCGTCTGTCAATCGGATCAATGGATCTTTATGCATTTTTCCGTAGAGTATGATTTCATTATGTCTACTCATTTTTTATCTCCTTTCATTTGCAAAAATACGCAATTAATGCCATTTTGCTTTTTTTATCTTCAATTTAAATATGAAAGATTTGATAAAAAAAAATGAGTTCATCTTCTCTCTGCTTCTTTTAAAGGAAACAGTCTTAAGATGATATCAGTCTTGAGATTACATCTCCCTGTTTGTATAAAAGGAAAAGAAAAAACTTCAGGAAAGAATAAAGC
>ERZ791879.218-NODE-218-length-59300-cov-35.554595_pt1 | contig 59300 bp, 52 predicted proteins | sample MGYA00510162_ERZ791879 | MGnify/ENA primary metagenome ERZ791879 (study PRJEB30046, sample SAMN00792113) | human gut metagenome | study: EMG produced TPA metagenomics assembly of the A metagenome-wide association study of gut microbiota in type 2... | reverse complement strand
AGCACTCGGCTGTTAACCGAGTTGTTGTAGGTTCGAGCCCTACTCGGGGAGTTTTTTAGTATAATATATGGTGACATAGCCAAGTGGTAAGGCCCCGGTCTGCAACACCGTCATCGCCGGTTCAAATCCGGCTGTCACCTCTCTTAAAAGGACTATATCAGTTTATGATATAGTCCTTTTTCATTACAATGATACCTTTTGACCCTTATATCATGTAATTAAATAACTCCCTTTTCGGAAAAGTGTTCCTACTGTATATAAACTCATTTTTATACGTGATAAATTGGAATTTTCTTAATTCTTCATCGCTGGTTTTTTTCTTTTCCAATTAATCAGCAGACCAATCGTGGAAACAACAAAAATTAATGCCGATGTTAAAGAAATAATTCCATCAGTAACCACAAATATGATAAACGTAGCTAATGGAATATAATTAAGAATACTTTTCAAAATTTTCATGTTCAACCCTCCCTTAGGCTTCATAATTGGTTTTTCTTTATTTTACCACATGACAAATGGCTTTGGTAGATTATTTTCATTATTGCATTGGGTTGATTGTCTTTTCTATATACGCAATTTCTTCTTCTGTGAGATTGTATTTCTTATAGAGCTGTTGGTCTATGTTTGTGTTCATGCTATTCATGTAATTTATATTTATTCATTGATTGGGAGTGGGAACACAATTCCGAAAAGGGACTTAAATAACAAAATATGTACCAGGACGAACATATTCTAGCATGATAAATTATGAATTACAATATATTTAGATTCAAAACAGTCAAAATCGGTCAATAAAGGATAGCGACCAAATCAGAATTAGTCAATTTGAACTATTAATGTTAATTATAAATTAGTAATAGAAAAGAGACTTAAAATAGTAATTAGGCAAGTATTAATGATATATATAGTATATTCTGCACAAAAATGAATGTTGCATTTGCATATATTGCACAATTATAAAACTTGCTTTATATATTTTCAACAATTTTTAGTGTGATTATTTGTGAATATAAATGACGGATTATGATTGACAATGACGGATTATGAAAATATAATTATACTACAAGTTAAATGAATATTGAAATGTTTAATACAGTAATTTGAAAATGAGCATTAAATAAATGGCTTATAAAATAAGTCTTTGAATAGTTTGATAAACAGGGGGGATTAGATGCTGGCGGAAGATAGATGCAAAAAAATACTCGATATATTAGATTCGATGGGAAGTGTGACTGTACAGCAGCTTATGGATGAGCTTGAAATCTCTGAGTCGACAATCAGGCGTGATCTTGTTGCAATGGATAAGAAGGGGTATCTCACCAAGGTACACGGTGGTGCGATTGCAAATAACACCAATATCCACACTCAGGATGAGAAGGTTATCAACAGGCTTAAGCAGAATCGCAGCGAAAAGGAACAGATTGCCAGATATGCGGCATCACTTATTGTGGATAATGATTTTGTTTATATAGATGCCGGTACTACAACGGCAGTCATGATTGATTATATTACTGCAAAGAATGTGGTTTTTGTTACAAACTCTCTGACTAATGCCAAGAGAATTTCCGATAGGGGATATACAGTATATATTCTGGGTGGCGAGTTCAAGTCTACTACTGAGGCTATTGTCGGAGATGAGGCCGTTGTGACGCTCGATAAATACAATTTTACAAAGGGCTTCTGGGGTGCAAACGGAATTACGGTGAAGAATGGATTTACGACTCCGGAGATAAAGGAGGCCATGGTTAAAAAGAAATCCATGGAGAATAGCAAGGAGAAATACATTCTTGCGGATGACAGTAAGTTTTCACAGGTATCAAGTATCAAGTTTGCTGATTTTGAAGATGCTGAAATTATTACAAATGCACTAAGTAATGATAACTATAAGAAATACAAAAATATTAAGGAGGTCTGAAATGATTTACACAGTTACTTTTAATCCATCATTAGATTATATAGTTGATGTAACAGATTTTAAGACAGGAGTGGTCAATAGAACGACTGGAGAGAAGATTTTTGCAGGGGGCAAGGGCATCAATGTTTCCATGGTTCTTAAGAATCTTGGAATGAGCAATACTTCACTTGGTTTTACAGCGGGTTTTACAGGAAATGAAATTAAAAGACTTCTAGCAAAAAAAGGTGTTAATACTGATTTTATAGAGGTGGAGGATGGTATTTCACGTATCAACGTGAAGCTTCGCTCAAATGAGGAATCTGAGATTAATGGTCAGGGACCGGTAATCACTGAGGACAACATTAAAAAGCTTTATGAGAAGCTAGACTGCTTAAAGGAGTCTGATGTGCTTGTGCTCGCAGGAAGTATTCCTGATGTAATGCCTTCATCAATGTATATGGATATCATGAAGCATCTTGAGGGCCGTGGAATAAATATTGTGGTTGATGCGACAAGAAATCTGCTCACAAATGTGCTTGCATATAAGCCATTCCTCATTAAGCCAAACAATCATGAGCTCGGTGAGATATTCGGGGTTGAGATTACAGACAAGGACGATGTGATAAAATATGCAAAGAAGCTTCAGGAGCAGGGCGCAAGAAACGTGCTTGTTTCAATGGCAGGTGACGGAGCAGTGCTTGTGACCGAGGATGGACAGGAATTTAAGGCACAGGCTCCTAAGGGAAAGCTCAAAAACTCTGTAGGTGCAGGTGATTCGATGGTAGCCGGATTTGTTTACGGATACCTCAAATCAAATGATTATAAGCAGGCATTTATTTATGGAGTATGTACGGGAAGTGCAAGTGCATTTTCTGAGGAGCTTGCTACAAAGCCTGAGGTTGAAGCACTTATTGATAAATGGGACAGTGCTTCCAATTAAACAAACGGTATCAAAAAGGTTGATATAAATAATTAATATATTCTATTAGGAGGAATGATGTATGACAATCAGGGATTTATTGGCAGCTGAGAGTATCAATTTAAATGGTACGCCTGCCGGAAAAACCGAAGCATTGAATCAGTGTATTGATTTGATGGCAAAAAGTGGCAAAATAGCCGATGTGGAGAAGTATCGCAAGGGTGTTTTTGCAAGAGAAGAGGAAGGAACAACAGGAATTGGAATGGGTATAGCAATTCCTCATTGTAAGTCTGATGCTGTTACTAAAGCAGGTCTTGCGGCAATGGTTGTAAAGGATGGGGTTGAATTTGAATCACTCGATGGTACACCTGCAAAGATTATTTTCCTTATCGCTGCACCAAACACAGAGGATAATGTGCATCTTCAGGTGCTCAGCAAGCTCTCTGTTATGCTTATGGACGAGCAGTTTACAAATTCTCTTATCAATGCCGGTTCAGTTGATGAGTTTTTAAATATTATCGATAGCGCTGAAAAAGCAAAGGATGAGAAAGAGGCTGCCAAGGAGGCAAAGGCGAAAGAGCCTGTTGAGGTGAAGAAGGACGATGTATTTATCGTTGCAGTTACAGCCTGTCCTACAGGAATTGCCCATACTTATATGGCTGCTGAGGCTATCGAGAAAAAAGCCAAGGAGCTTGGATATCAGGTAAAGGTTGAGACAAGAGGCTCAGGCGGAGCCAAAAATGTGCTCACGGATGATGAGATTGCAAAGGCTGCAGGTGTTATCGTTGCCTGTGATACAAATGTGCCTACAGACCGTTTTGACGGAAAGAAGGTTATTGAGTGTCAGGTTTCTGACGGAATAAATAAGGCTGAAGAGCTCGTAAAGAGAATTGCTGTCGGTGATGCTCCTGTATTTAAGGCATCAGGTAAAAAGGAAGCTTCACATTCATCAGTTGGTGGAAAGGAGAGCGTTGGACATCAGATTTACAAGCACCTGATGAATGGTGTTTCACATATGCTTCCATTCGTAGTTGGTGGTGGTATTCTTATCGCAATCGCATTCCTTATCGATGGATTCAGTGTTGATCTTAATTCACTTCCGGCTGACCAGAGAGCAAATTTCGGTACTATTACACAGGCCGCAGCACTGTTTAAGGGAATCGGTGGAACAGCATTCGGATTTATGCTTCCAATTCTTGCAGGCTTTATCGCCATGAGTATTGCTGACCGTCCGGGTCTTGCAGTTGGTTTTGTAGGCGGTTCAATCGCAGCAAACGGTACATCAGGCTTCCTTGGAGCACTTGTAGCAGGTTTCGTTGCAGGATATATTGTGCTCCTCCTAAAGAAGGTATTTTCTAAACTTCCGGAGAGTCTTGATGGTATGAAGCCGGTTCTGCTTTATCCACTGCTTGGTATATTCCTGGTAGGCGTTATAATGCAGTTTGTAGTTGAGCCTCCAATCGGAGCTTTAAATACAGCTATCAACAATGGTCTTAATGGACTTAACGGTGCAAGCGCAGTAGTACTCGGAATACTTCTCGGAGGAATGATGTCGGTGGATATGGGTGGCCCTGTAAACAAAGCCGCTTATGTATTTGGTACAGCTTCAATCGCTGCCGGAAACTACAATATCATGGCAGCAGTTATGATTGGCGGTATGGTTCCACCAATCGCAATCGCTCTTGCAACAATCTTCTTCAAGAACAAGTTCACAGCAGAGGAGAGAAAGGCAGGACCTACAAACTTTATCATGGGATTATCATTTATCACAGAGGGTGCAATCCCATTCGCAGCATCTGATCCGCTTCATGTCCTTCCGGCATGTGTAGTCGGTTCAGCAGTGGCAGGTGGACTTTCAATGGCATTTGGATGTACACTCATGGCACCTCACGGAGGAATCTTCGTAGTTCCTACAATCGGAAATCCGTTAATGTATCTTGTTGCATTAATAATCGGATCTTTCATTGCATGTGGATTACTCGGATTACTCAAAAAGAAAGTAAGTGAATAAGCAATCCTCAATTATCATTTAATCCAACCTATAAACTAATCAACAAAGGCACTGCTTCGGCGGTGCCTTTGTTGTTATGTTGTGTATTAAAAATTAAAAGTATAAACATTCTCTGAAATAACAGCCTCATGCCTTGACGAGTGAATTTTCCAAGCTTAAAGTAGTATTAGGATGAAATAGTAAGTCAAAAAAAGCAATTATTTATGAGACTTAAATAAAAAAACAGTGAGGCATAAAATGGGCAAGGTTATAGGTATAGATTTAGGAACAACAAACAGCTGTGTGGCAGTATTGGAGAACAATCAGCCGGTAGTCATAACTAACAGCGAGGGTCAGAGAACAACTCCGTCTGTAGTGGCTTTTACAAAGAATGGAGAGCGACTGGTTGGCGAGGCTGCAAAGAGGCAGGCAGCAGTCAATGTGGATAGGACATTTTTCTCAATAAAGAGACAGATGGGAAGCGATTTCAGGGCAAAGGTGGATGGAAAGCTGTATTCAGCTCCTGAGATTTCTTCTATGATTCTCAGAAAGCTGAAAAAGGATGCAGAGGACTATATTGGAGAGGCAGTGACAGACGCTGTAATCACAGTTCCTGCATATTTTTCGGATGCGCAGAGGCAGGCAACTAAGGATGCAGGAAGGATTGCGGGGCTTAATGTGCTTCGAATCATAAATGAGCCAACCTCTGCGGCACTCGCATACGGACTGGACCACGGACAGCAGCAGAAAATTCTTGTCTACGACCTCGGAGGAGGAACCTTCGATGTGTCTGTTATCGAAATAGGGGACAATCTGATAGAGGTGCTTGCCACAGCCGGTGATAATCATCTGGGTGGAGATGATTTTGATGAGAGAATCACGAATTATCTTGTCACAGAGTTTTACAGACAGCAGAATGTGGATCTGAGAAAGGATAATACTGCTATGCAGCGTGTCAGGGAGGAGGCTGAGAAGGCAAAAAAGGTGCTTTCATCCTCATCCTCAACCACTATCAACCTGCCATTTATCACCACTGTAAAGGGACAGCCGGTCCACATGGAGATGAACCTCACAAGGGCTGAGTTTAATGAGATAACAAAGGATCTGGTGGAGAGAACGGCCATTCCGGTAAATCAGGCACTTTCAGATGCAGGGATTTCTGCAGCAGAGCTTGGAATGGTGCTGTTGGTAGGAGGCTCGACACGTGTGCCGGCTGTTGTTGATGAGGTCAGAAGAATTACAGGAAAAGAGCCTTCACACAACCTGAATCCTGACGAGTGCGTGGCACTCGGTGCAGCAGTACAGGGTGGCAAGCTCGGTGGAGCAATTGTCGCAGGCAGCAGTGCGGCAGAGATTATACTGATGGATGTCACACCGCTTTCACTCGGAATTGAGACAGTTGGTGGTGTCTCAACCAAAATTATTGACAGAAATACGACTATTCCTACGAGATACAGCCAGATTTTTACAACTGCTGGAAGCTTCCAGACCTCTGTGGATATAAAGGTACTGCAGGGTGAGAGGCAATTTGCAAGGGACAATAAGCTGATTGGAAACTTCAGGCTAAAGGGCATCAAGCCGGCTCCGGCAGGTGTGCCGCAGATAGAGGTGACGTTTGATATAGATGCAAACGGCATTGTGCAGGTTTCTGCAAAGGACCTGGGCACAGGAAAGCATCAGGAGATTACGATTACAGCAAGCTCAAATTTGTCTGATTCTGAGATTGAGCAGGCAATCCGCGAGGCACAGGAGTATGAGGCAACAGACGGACAGAGAAAGGCTTATATTGATGCAAGAAGTGAGGCTGATACGCTTGTGCGACAGGTGGAAAATGTTATGGCTGACAAGGAAAAAAGAAAGGCTATGGACAGCGCACAGAAAAAGAGAGTGAAATCGTCACTTTCATATGTGAAGAAGCTTATTTCAAGGACAAAGCCCGGAAATGTGAGCGAAGAGCAGGCTGCCGAGATAAAGCATGCGGCAGACGAACTGAGAAATGCGGCAGCGGGATTGATTTAATTATAGTAACTACTATTATTCATTTGGCTATTTACGAGAAGCGGATTTTCATATAAAATATGGGTAAGTGGTGAGTATTCATAACCACCCTGAATAGTTATAATGTTAATTTAAATCCGAGGAAATAGAAAATGAATGCGAACGATAAAACAGAAAAGGTACTAAGAGAAATTCATATCATGCTTTCAAAGGCGGAGCCATATAAGCCGGAGCCGAGCAGGGTGATCATAAACAAGCAGCAAATGATAGATTTACTTGCTGAGCTGAATAAGTGTATATATGCAATGCAGGATGAGTATGAGCTTACTGAGCAGAGTCGCAATCACGCAGAGAGAGAGTTCAGAAAGAAGGGGGATCAGATAGTCTGGGATGCAAGCAGAAAGGCTGAGGATGTGTATGCAGCATCGGTTATCTATACGGATGAGGCGCTTTCAAGAGTGCGTGATATTATCAATGATACCAACGAGTCACTTGAAAAGCTGTGCAAGAATATGAAGGATAGGATTGCAGAGCAGGAGAAGATAGTTAAAACTAACCAGTATGAGCTCAAGGGACAGCTTCAGGATTTGTCCGATACGGAGAAGTATCTTAAGATTATCGATGACAGAAATAAGGAGATAGAACGTCAGAAAAATGCAGGTAAGCCTGTAGAGGAGAGTACTATTGACAATGAAGAGAAGTCTATCTATGCAAACAGACAGACTGAAATCAAGGTAAATATGGATTATATCAGAAAACTGGGACTTGCTGAGGGCGAGGACCTGGGAGATGGTGTAGTGGGTGAAGTGAAGCTTGCAGACGATACACCTGATGCCGGCTCAAATTATAGCAATGATAAGGATGAAGCCAAGGCTGCCGGCTCAAAATCGTCTGTTGATGAGGATTATAAGGCAATAAGCAGAAAAGCCGGCAATCAACCTGCTATCAACACAAAGGAGGGGAAGGAGCTCACAGACGGTATCCACAGAATGTGGCAGAGCATCACCGGAAATAAAGGGAAATGAAACACACCTATGTAATATAAAGCAGCAGTTCAAAACAGAACGGCTGCTTTTTGGCTTATATTTAAAGTAGGTAATATTAAGCAGATTTTAAGAAAAACAAAGTGGATAATCTGATAAAATATAGCTGACTAACGGCAGGAGAAGGTTTCTGTTCAAAATTCATAGAAGGAGGATAATATGACAATATTAGTTTGTGATGATGACAAGGAAATAGTTGAGGCAATTGAGATTTACCTGATGCAGGAGGGCTACGACGTGGAGAAGGCTTACGACGGCATACAGGCGGTTGAAATTATGAAGAATAAAAAAATAGACCTCATGATAATAGATGTCATGATGCCAAAGCTCGACGGAATAAGAGCTACTCTGCAGATACGAAAGGAAAGCAGGGTGCCGATAATTATTCTCTCGGCAAAGACAGAGGATGCTGACAAGATTTTAGGCCTCAATGTGGGTGCTGATGATTATGTTACAAAGCCTTTTAATCCGCTTGAGCTTGTGGCAAGGGTAAAGTCACAGCTTCGCAGATATACCACTCTGTCAAGCAATGATGCAGCCGGAGACAAGGTTTATGAAGCCGGAGGTCTTTTGGTAAATGATGATTTAAAAAAGGTGACTGTGGATGGCGAGGAGGTAAAGCTCACACCGATTGAGTACAATATCCTGCTTTTACTCCTTAAAAACAAGGGAAAGGTCTACTCAATAAACGAAATATATGAGAGCATATGGAACGAGGAGGCGATAGGCGCCGACAATACAGTTGCTGTGCACATCAGACATATCAGGGAAAAAATAGAGATAAATCCTAAAGAGCCACGGTATCTGAAGGTGGTCTGGGGAGTAGGCTATAAGATAGAGGACAACAAATGAAGCAGTATACGATAGGAAAAAAAGCGGCGGTCATAGTTTTACATCAGCTATGCATGATACTTATGGTGACAGGAGTGTTTGCCACAGGCTATGCATTCAGGCACGATGCGCATGGAAATATTGATATATATACACTAATATCGCTTGCGGGCCTGGTAGGCAGCTTTGTGAGCCTGGCATATATGGCAAACGTGGCCGGCAGAAAATCAGAGGATGATTATACAATATACTATTTACCGATTGACAAGGTATACTCTGATGTGATGCTGGTGATATTTACACTGCTCATGGTATTTATGGGAAAAGTGATTTCAGGCGTAAAAAACCAGCATTTTGACTATGCATCACTCATTATGACGGCCGGCACATTTACTTTTTTGTTTGATCTGGCTTTTATTATTTTATACCAGAGCATTGTAAGGAAGATAAAAGGCAATATACTTTACACACACAGCCTGATGTACAAGGGCTATGAGCTTTTGAAAAGAGTTATTGAGAAAAAGGATATCCACACACAAAAAACCAAAGAGATAATGCGCATACAGGAGGCACTTGAAGCTATCTCGGAAGGAGCGCTTGACACTACACTCAATGTCAATGAGTTTCATGGGCAGCAGAAAAAGGTGGCGGAGGCTGTCAACCATATACGCCAGGGTCTTATGAGCTCGGTAAATGAGAGCCTTAAAAATGAAAAACTAAAGGCAGACTTAATAACAAACGTATCACACGATATAAAGACACCTCTGACTTCAATAGTCAACTATGTTGACCTGCTTAAGAGGGAAAATCTGGAAAATGAAAATGCCAAATACTATATACATGTGCTGGAGGAAAAGTCACAGCGCTTAAAGCAGCTTACAGAGGATCTGGTAGAGACATCAAAGATTACCTCGGGAAATGTGAAGCTCAATATGCAAAAGCTTGATCTGGTTGAGCTTTTATACCAGACCGGAGGTGAATTCAATGAGCGCTTTGAGTCGAGAAATCTGACAATAGTTACAAAGCTTCCGGCAGAGCAGATATTCATTTATGCAGATGGACGTCAGTTGTACCGCTCTATTGAAAATCTGTATACTAATGCCGCAAAATATGCAATGGAAAATACCAGAGTGTATGTGGAGCTTGAAAAGGCAGATTCAAAGGCAGTTTTTACAATAAAGAACGTGTCAAAGAACGAGCTTGACATAGTAAGCGACGGAAATGTGGACCTGACGGAGCGTTTTGTGAGGGGAGAGAAATCGAGAACCACTGAAGGAAGTGGTCTTGGACTTTCGATTGCAAAGAATCTGACCCATTTGATGGGAGGAAAATTCGAAATTAAGGTAGATGGTGATTTATTTATTGCCACAATTACCTATAATATTATATAATAGTAAATAAAAGAATTTTGAAATAAACATACGGAGGTAGAATAAGTGAAATTATATGAAAATGGTGCTTACCTTTTAAACGGTAAGGAAGTAGTAATTGATGGACCGCAGGCTCAGGCAGCTGTCAAAAGCAAGACCGGCATGGACATCGATAAACAGACAGCTAAGCAGGAGACAATTGCTTACGGTATTTTAAAGGAGCACAATACATCCGGCAATATGGACAAGCTTCAGATTAAGTTTGATAAGCTTACATCGCATGATATCACATTTGTAGGTATCATTCAGACAGCACGAGCTTCAGGACTTGAGAAATTCCCTATCCCGTATGTACTTACAAACTGTCACAACAGCCTTTGTGCAGTTGGTGGAACAATCAATGAGGATGACCACATGTTTGGTCTCACATGTGCAAAGAAGTACGGTGGAATCTATGTACCACCTCATCAGGCAGTTATCCATCAGTTTGCACGAGAGATGCTTGCCGGCGGTGGAAAAATGATACTTGGCTCTGATTCACATACACGCTATGGTGCACTTGGTACTATGGCAGTCGGCGAGGGTGGACCTGAGCTTGTTAAGCAGCTTCTTGAACAGACATATGATATTGATATGCCTGAGGTAGTAGGTATTTATCTGACAGGAGAGCCAATCAAGGGCGTTGGACCACAGGATGTCGCACTTGCAATTATCGGAGAGGTATTCGGAAACGGCTTCGTAAAGAACAAAGTTATGGAGTTTGTAGGACCGGGTGTTTCTAATCTGAGCGTTGACTTCCGTATAGGTGTCGATGTTATGACCACAGAGACTACATGTCTTTCTTCTATCTGGAGAACAGATGACAAGGTTAAGGAGTTCTTTGAGATTCATGGTAGAGCTGAGGACCACAAGGAGCTTAATCCGGGTGAGGTGGCTTACTACGACAGATTTATTGAGATTGATTTAAGCCAGATACGCCCAATGATAGCTATGCCATTCCACCCAAGTAATACCTACACTATCGATGAGCTCAATGCAAACCTCATGGATATTCTCGATGACTGCGAGAAGAGAGCTGAGGTAAGCTTTGATGGCAAGGTGAAGCTTGATTTAAAGAGCAAGGTAAGAGACGGAAAGCTGTATGTAGATCAGGGAATCATCGCAGGCTGTGCAGGCGGTGGATTTGAGAATATCTGCGATGCGGCTGACATATTAAACGGACATTCAATCGGAGCAGACGAGTTTACACTGAGTGTTTACCCGGCATCTACTCCAATATACATGGAGCTTGTGAAAAACGGAGCTGTAGCAAAGCTTCTTGAGACAGGTGCAATCGTAAAGACTGCTTTCTGCGGACCTTGCTTTGGTGCAGGAGATACACCTGCCAACAACGCATTCTCTATCCGTCATTCAACAAGAAACTTCCCTAACAGAGAGGGTTCTAAGGTACAGAACGGACAGATCAGCTCAGTGGCACTCATGGATGCACGTTCAATCGCTGCAACAGCAGCAAACAAGGGCTTCCTTACATCAGCAGCGGATATTGATGTCAACTTTACAAAGCCTAAATATTTCTTTGACAAGACTATATATGAGAACCGTGTATTTGACAGCCATGGTGTGGCAGATCCTTCAGTTGAGATCCAGTTTGGACCAAACATCAAGGACTGGCCGGCAATGAGCGCGCTTCCTGAGAATATGCTCCTTAAGGTGGTTTCAGAGATTCATGATCCAGTTACTACAACAGATGAGCTCATCCCTTCAGGAGAGACATCGTCATACCGTTCAAATCCTCTTGGACTTGCAGAGTTTGCACTTTCAAGAAAGGATCCTGAATATGTAGGAAGAGCAAAGGAAATCCAGAAGGCCCAGAAGGCTATAGAGAGTGGTGAGTGCGCAGGAAAGGCTGTTCCTGAGGTTGCTGAAATCATGGGAGTGGTAAAGAAAAAATTCCCTGAGGCAAGCCATGAGAATATGGGCTTCGGAAGCACAATTTTTGCTGTTAAGCCGGGTGATGGCTCTGCAAGAGAGCAGGCTGCCAGCTGCCAGAAGGTACTCGGAGGCTGGGCAAATATCGCAAACGAGTATGCAACAAAGAGATACCGTTCAAACCTTATCAACTGGGGAATGCTTCCATTCATCATCGATGAGGGAGAGCTTCCGTTCCACAACCTCGACTATATCTTCCTTCCGGGAATCAAGAAGGAAATCGAGGATGCAAAGACGGAGTTTGAGGCATATGTTGTCAAGGATGGTGAATTAAAGCCATTTACACTGAAGATGGGTGAGCTCACAGATGATGAAAGAGAGATAATATTAAAGGGATGTCTCATCAACTATAACCGTAAATAAGGAGAGTTTAATCCGATGGAAGAAACCGGAAAAGCTGGTAAAAAATCAAACATTGAGATAAATGCAGATAAGGGTGCGAATTCTGCTTCGCACCCGGGGCGTGAGGAATGGCCACATCTGATCAGAATAGGTGTCATGGTATTTGTCACGTTTGCAGTCAGTATACTGTTTTTCTTTGCACTGTACAGATTTGAGGGCTTTGCAGGTATATGGAGCAAGCTGCTTGCGGCAGCAATGCCTATTATAATGGGACTTGTGCTTGCATACCTGATGAATCCTGTCATGCTGTGGCTGGAAAGATGCTTTAAAAAGCTTCTTTCCAAAAATATGAAAAGCGAAAGCAAGCTGCGAAAGGTTTCAAGAGCTCTTGCAATCACAGGCTCGGTTATTATTCTTGTAGCGATTATTTCGCTCCTCATTGCGGCTATTGTGCCTTCTGTCATAGCAAGTATATCAGGACTTATGAAGACACTGCCAAAAGATGTTGCGGCATTCATCAACATGATAAAGCATGGTAATTTCGGGGACAGCAAAATTGCTGAACTCGCGAGCACAGGTTTACAGAATGCAACCGACTACATTGAAAATTATGCCACAGAAAAGCTGATTCCTGAGGCACAGAAGTATGTTGCACAGATTACAACCGGTGTGATTTCGGTAGTCAGAGGCTTACTCAATTTTATTATCGGAATAATCGTGATGGTCTATGTGATGAGTATTCAGGAGACCCTTGCAGGACAGAGCAAAAAGATAATATATGCTGTCTGTAAGCCAAAGACAGGAAATATCATTATTGAGACACTCAGAAAGACAAATGAGATTTTTGGAGGCTTCATAAGCGGTAAGATAATAGATTCACTGATTATTGGAGTGATTGCATATTTCGGATGTCTGATTTTAAGGATACCATCATCAGTGCTTGTCGCAGTGATTATCGGTGTCACAAATGTGATTCCGGTGTTCGGACCGTTTATCGGTGCAATTCCATCGTTACTCATAGTGGTAATTCAGAGTCCGTGGCACGCGCTTTATCTTTTGATATTTATTGTTGTGCTACAGCAGGTGGATGGCAATATCATAGGACCTAAGATACTTGGCTCATCTACAGGACTTTCGACCTTCTGGGTTATGTTTGCCATACTAATCGGCGGAGGAATGTTTGGTTTTCTTGGAATGTTACTTGGTGTTCCGACCTTTGCTGTGATATACTATATTGTGAGAAGAGTTGTTAATTATGCTCTCAGGAAAAAGAAGCTTCCTGAGGACACAATGGATTATACAAAGACAACAGGCGTAGATACAAAAAATAATAAGCTTAAATACGAGTAGGTGAAATAAGTGGATAAATACGAATACAATCTCAAGCTGGATCAGATAAAAGCCCTAAGCGCCGAGGAGGGCTATATGAGTGCAGCAGAGATTGCGGATAGCATAAATTGGAACAAAATTAAAAATGTAAATACACTCGTTAAAATCGGCGAAATCTACGAGAAGGCCGAAAGATACCAGGATGCAAGGGACATACTTTTAATGGCCTATGACCGTTCACCAATCGGCAGGATGATTATATACAGACTGGCTGAGGTCGCCATCAAGATGGGTGATTATGATGCTGCTACAGAGTATTATGATGAGTTTGTTGAGATAGCGCCTCATGATGATATGAAGTATGTATTAAGATATGCCATCAAAAAAGGGCAGGGAGCTTCATTTGATGAGCTTATCACTATTCTTGAAGAGTACAAGGATGAAGAATACACTGAGGAGTGGGCATATGAGCTTGCATATCTATACCACAAGGCCGGAAAAGCCGATAAGTGTATAGATGCCTGCGATGAGCTCATTCTGTGGTTCGGAGACGGACCATATGTGGAGCGTGCGCTGGAGCTTAAGATGCTTTATCAGCCACTTACCAAGGCTCAGGAGGAAAAGTACAGACGCTTCAAGGCAGAGAAGGAAAAGCCGGCTAAGACAGAGGATACGGCTGAGGTCACCGAGATAGGTGCCATGGAGATGGTAAAGGGCGGAGAGATAGTGCATGATGACGTAACTATTCCGCAGATTACTGTAAATCAGGAGAAGTTCAATACTGTAAATTTACAGCAGGAGATTGCCAAGGGTATGCAGCAGATCATGGAGGCCAAGGGCAAGAATGAAGTTGCTGATACGATGGATACCATCAAAAAAATAGTTGAGGATATTCCTTATCTCAAGCTCGAAAAGGAGCAGGAAGAGTATGTACAGCAGCCGGAAGAGACAGAGCATATCGCTACAGATGAAGAGATAGATGGTTCACTTAAGTTGAATTTCAAGGAGCTTTTGGGTGAAGACGCTGACGGACAGATGTCTATGGTCATGAGTGAAAAGACTCAGCTTGAGCATCAGATTACAGGACAGATGTCTATACAGGATGTGCTTGAAGAATGGGAAAAGACCAGACATGCGGCTGAAATTGCACTTAAAGAGGCTGAGCAGCAGAAGCTTGAGTCAGCTAAGGCAAGAGCACTTCAGGAGGCAGGAGACATCATGGAAAGACTAAATGATGTCATTCCAAAGCTGGATGCAGGTGTCACTCCGAAGGAACTTCTTGAGGAGGAGTATTTGAAGGTGCCGGTTGATATTATAGAGCAGAAAGCTGCCGTGAAGGAGCCTGAAGAAGAGCAGAAACCGGATATGCAGGAGTTTTATGAAGATGAGACTGTGGATGAAGTACAGGAGCCGCAGGAAGCACCGGAAGAGGCTATAGACGAAGCACAGGAGCCGCAGGAAGCACCGGAAGAGGCTATAGACGAAGTGCAGGAGTCACAGGAAGCACCGGAAGAAGCTATAGACGAAGTGCAGGAGTCGCAGGAAGTACCTGAAGATACTGCAGATGAAGCCAAGGAACCGGTTGGAGAGCCGGAGGATATAATTATGGCAGAGGAGTCTGAGAAAGACGAGATACTCATGCAGCCGACTACCATGATGCCTGAAATAACAGATGGTATGTTAAATGCCGATGATGATACAGCAGATGAAGAGGCTACACAGGAGGAAGAAAACACTTCTGAGAAGAGAGATTTTGATCATGTGACATCATTTATCGAGCAGGAAATAGCCAAGATGACAGCAAAGAATCCGGGACTGGAGAAGAAGCTGGATATGGCTAAGACAAGAAAAATGCCGGATATTTCATTGCCGGAGGATTTAGACAGCGAAGAAGATGACTCGAAATTGAAAGAAACAAAACATATAAAAGAGCTTACAAGCGAACAGAAAGCTATATTTTCATATTTCATACCGGTAAAGGGTATGGAGGATCAGATCTGCAAGGCATATAATGCAGTGCTTGATCATTTCAACAGGAAAGAAAACGCATCCACAGGCAACCTCATTATACAGGGAGAGCAGGGTTGCGGAAAGACAATGCTTGCTACAAGCTTTATAAAGGTATTACAAAGAGATGGTGAACAGCTTACAGGAAAGATGGGCAAGATTGATGCTGCCGCACTCAATAAAAAGGATGTGCAGCAGGTAGTCAGAAAGATAACAGGAGGCTGTCTCATCATAGAAAGAGCCGGAGATATCGACCGCAGTATAGCGGCACAGCTATCATTTTTGATGGAGCATGATATTACAGGAACACTCTATATACTTGAGGATACATCAAAGGGTATAAAGAAGGCACTCTCAATGGATGAGGGCTTTGCATCCAAGTTCACGGAAAAGATATCGGTTCCTATTTTTACAAATGATGAACTCGTATTGTTTGCCAAATCGTACTCTGCAGAGCTTGGGTACAAGATAGATGAGATGGCTATTCTTGCATTGCATAACAGAATCAGCAATATTGAGAGGATAGACCAGGCTACCACTCTGACAGAGGTCAAGGACATAATTGACGAGGCCATAGACAGGGAGGCTCACAGCGGACTTAAGAAGGCTATAAGTATTCTGACAGCCAGGCGATATACAGATGATGACCGAATTGTACTTAAAGAGGATCATTTCAGGGAAAAATAAATACTTATGGGGGTATATATATGTGTAATTTTACAGCAATGGATTGTTACCTGTTTGGTCAGGCAACACACTATGATATCTACAAGAAGATGGGCGCTCACTTAGCTGAGCGCAAAGGAAAAAAAGGAGTGTGCTTTGACGTCTGGGCGCCACATGCGAGGGAAGTATACGTGTTTGGTGAGTTTAACGACTGGAATGAGACCAGTCATGAGATGAAGCGCGTAGAGCCGGAAACCATGGGAGTGTATGAGCTTTTTGTACCTGGAGCGCAAAAGGGTCAGATGTATAAGTTTATTATAGTCACTGAACAGGGTGACAAGCTGTACAAGGCAGATCCATATGCAAACTACGCAGAGCTTCGTCCGGGAACAGCGTCAATCATCACAGATATCGAGCACTTCACATGGACTGACAAAGAGTGGATGGATAAGAGAGCAGCAAAGTCAGATGCTGATGTATATTCTTCACCTATGGCTATATATGAGTGCCATCCGGGCTCATGGATGAGACATCCGGGCAGGGATGATGAGGGCTTTTATACATACAGGGAGCTTGCAAAATCACTCATATCCTATGTAAAAACTATGGGATATACACATATTGAGCTTATGGGTATTTCAGAGTATCCGTTTGATGGCTCATGGGGATATCAGGTGACAGGCTACTATGCACCTACATCGAGGTATGGAGAGCCTGAGGATTTTGCATACTTTGTTGATCAGTGCCATAAAAATAATATCGGAGTAATACTCGACTGGGTACCTGCACATTTCCCAAAGGATGCGCATGGACTTGCCAATTTCGACGGAACAGCCACATATGAGTATGCAGACCCAAGAAAGGGAGAGCATCCTGACTGGGGCACAAAGATATTTGACTACGGTAAGAATGAAGTAAAGAACTTCCTTATCGGAAGTGCATTGATGTGGATAGAAAATTACCACGTAGACGGACTCCGTGTGGATGCAGTTGCGTCAATGCTTTATCTTGACTATGGAAAGAACGACGGACAGTGGGTGCCAAACAAGTTTGGAGGAAATAAGAACCTCGAGGCAGTAGAGTTTTTCAAGCATATCAATACACTCATACTTGGAAGAAATCACGGAACTGTAATGATAGCCGAAGAGTCTACCGCATGGCCAAAGGTAACAGGCAAGGTAGAGGAAGACGGACTGAACTTCAGCTACAAGTGGAACATGGGATGGATGCATGACTTCCTTGATTATATGAAGCTGGATCCATATTTCCGTAAAAATAACCACAACAAGATGACATTTGCGATGAGCTATAATGAGAGTGAGAAATATATTCTGGTACTGTCACATGATGAGGTGGTACATCTGAAGTGTTCTATGCTCAACAAAATGCCGGGCTTAGAAGGGGATAAATTCAAGAACCTCATGGCAGGATATGCATTTATGATGGGACACTGTGGAAAGAAGCTTCTTTTCATGGGACAGGAGTTTGCACAGAAGCAGGAGTGGAGTGAGGAAAGAGAACTCGACTGGTATCTGCTTGAGAATCCGGAGCATAAAAAGATCCAGAACTGGGTAAAGGAGCTGCTTCACCTCTATAAGAGAAACCGCTGTCTGTATGAGCTGGATTCAAGCTGGGAAGGCTTTGAATGGATAAATGCAAACGATGCAGACAGAAGCATCTTCAGCTTTATCAGAAAGAGCAAGGATGGCAAAAATAATATGCTCTTTGTCATCAATTTCACACCGGTAGAGAGACCTGATTACAGGGTCGGAGTACCAAAGCACAAGACATATCAGCTTGTTTTAGATAGTGAGGATCCTAAGTTTACCGGCAAAACGGTACAAGAGCCTGTAAAGAAGGCTGCAAAGGGCAGAGGCAAGGCAGCAAAACAGTCATATAAGAAGCTGGACTATAAGGCAGTCAAATCAGAGTGTGACGGCAGACCATTTTCATTTGCTTATCCACTTGCGCCTTACGGAGTTGCTGTATTTAAATACTAATATACCGGTAAACAGCAGGGTAAAGGACCGCGCCAATTTAAGGCGTGGTCTTTATTTTTGCGTATTATATGTCGATATATAGTAAAAAGATAACTATTCAGGACCACTGAGAACAAAAAAACTGATGCGTCATACTTGCATGTAAGCAGCAGATTTTCTTGTTCTCAAGGTGGTTCTGAACAGTTGGATAAAAAATACGAGGTATGAATATCCATAAATAAAGGCTGCAGAGATGGTATATATGCAGGCACGGAGCAGGAAATATGCAGATAGAGAATTTGATTAATAAAAGCACAGATACGAAAAATACGGACACAAAAACCATAAATGATATGACAGCGGGTATGCGTGTTTCAGACTATATAAAGACAGACAGCAGTGACAATATGTCAAAAAAGGCGGCTGTTGTCGGTTCGTCAAATTCTGTTGATATGTCGGATACGATATATGCAAGACCACAGGCTAAAAACGAAGCCGGGAACAACGATGGCACAGATATGGCAGAAAATCTGCTAAATGACATGAATCAGACCTCAGAAAACAGGCGAAATGATATGATTGTCACTGCAAGCACCACCACGAGTGATGATTACAAAGCTGCAAAGGATGACGGTTACGATGTCATTGTCACTGAGACTGACAAGATAAAAGCAGTGCTGGCAAAAGCAGGTGTAGATATATCCATATATGGAGATGAGCTGAGCAGGCAGCAGCTAACAGATATCACGGGAAGCCAGACTGAAGCAGCCATGCTTGTCAATCAGATGAAAGCATATGATATTCCTGCTACAGATGACAATATAAAGTCAGGTACAGATGCCATAGACCGGGCAAAGAGCCTTACAAATATATCCAATGAGACAAAGGCATATCTGGTCAGAAATAACATGAATCCGACGGTTTCCAATGTATACAAGGCCACATACAGCAGTAGTCATGTACAAGATTACAGGCAGAAAACCAAAATGACGGAGATATCGGATGAGCTGTTTGAGGAGCTTAAGCCACAGCTTAAACAGATATTAGAGGAAGCTCATATAGACGGTAGTGATGAGAATCTGAATCAGTGCAGATGGCTGATAGATGAAGATATAGCCGTTACACCCGACAATGTGCTGCTTGCCAATCAGATAGACGGCATCACTGCAGCAGGAGAAAATGTGAGCAGTGATTTTTATGCAAGGGCAGTCACAGAAGCACTGGCCATGGGAAAAAAGGCTACAGATGCCACTATGTCACAAGATGGTCTGACATTTGACATGGCAAAGAAAGCCTGTGATGTATTAGGTGAGGCGACCGCAGAGGACATTGTCACATTAGAGTCAGATAACATACCTGTCACGATAGAGAATCTGTCAAAGCTTATAGCTGCAAGGGGCAGGGATAGTGCAGCATCGCAAGCCTCAGCAAACAAAGCTTTAGATAATCAGATTACAGACAGCCGGGAAGCAAGGCTTGTGACAGCTCAAAGAAAGCTTGAGGAAGCGAGACTTTCCATGACAGCAGAAGCCAACCTTTCACTCATAAAAAAAGGAGTTTCAATAGACACAGAGCCTATTGAACGTGTAGTGGAGATGCTTAAGCAGCAGGAAAATAAATACTACGGAGCGCTGTTTGGTGATAGCAGTGTAGAGGCATCTGATGATAGGGTACGTATGTACAATAATGTATGTGATATTTTCAATCAGATGAAGCAGCAGCCGGCGTATGTACTGACCTTGGAATCCGCTGATGACACTGTGTATGAGCTGTATACAGCAGGCAAAGCAATGAAGCAGTCATTAGAAGCAGCAGCCTCAGGATATGAGACTCTTATGACATCACCGCGGGCAGATATGGGAGACAGTATATCAAAAGCATTTCAGAATGTGGATGATATACTTAAAGAGCTTCAGATAGATACATCTGAAAGCAATCGCAGGGCTGTGCGGATACTTGCGTACAACAGTACCGACATCACAGAGGACAATATAAAGCAGATAAAGTCTGTAGATGAGCAGGTGCAGAGAGCATTCAGCGATATGACACCGGCCGTGACACTTGAGATGATAAAAAGAGGTATATCACCGCTTGATATGAGCATGAGCGACATAAGTGACACAGCCAGACAGATAAAATCAGAAAATAATGATGAAAGAGATGAAAAATTCAGCGAGTTTCTCTGGAAGCTTGAAAAGAAAAATGAAATCTCAGAGGAGGAAAGAGACTCATATATAGGCATATACAGGCTTATTTCACAGGTGGAGCAGTCAGATGGTGCTGTGATAGGCTCACTTGTTAATCAGGGAGCAGATATTACAATGAAAAATCTGCTTACAGCGGTCCGGGTACGAGGAAAGAGTGCCATGGACTATAAGGTGGACGATACCTTTGCCGGAGTGGACAGTGTAAGAAGGGGCATTAAAATTGACTCACAGATAGAAAGCGCATATCATACAAACTGCCTAAGGGATGTGCTTGATACACTTTCACCTGAGAAAATGGAGTTTGTGCAGGATGACAGCTGGCTTGAGATGACTCCGGAGCAGCTCAGGCAGGCTGTATATGAGGCAGACGAGGATAACGCACTGTCAGAGCAATATGTCACAGAACAGCTAAGACAGTTCAATCAGGCAGTTTCGGTGCCTGAAAGTGTGTATGCATTTTTGGAGAAATATGATGTAAAAACAACCGCGGTAAACCTCATGGCGGCGTCACGGCTAATGAAAAATCCGTCAGAGGCAGTAAGAAATCTCTGGGAGCATGGAGACAGTGCTACGGCAAGGGCTCTTTTGGATGAGACTCTCAGACGGTTTTCTGAGTCGGTCAAAAATCCAAAGGAGCTTGCGCAGGCGCAGGAAACGCTGGCTGATACAGCAGAGCATGTTATGGATTCGATGATTATAGAGGATAGGCACACAGGTTCAATAGACCTTAGACAGATGAAGCTATTATGCAGTCAGCTGAGGATCGTTTCAAATATGTCGAGACAGGAAAACTATATCGTACCGATAGAGACTGCAGACGGAGTGACAGGCATGAAGCTTAGTATAGTAAGGGGCGAGGATAAAAAGGGCCTGGTTGACATATTCCTTGAGGACAAAAAATGCGGCAGGGTAGCTGCATATTTTGAGGCAAAGGAAAACTCAGTATCTGCGATGATAGTCACAGACGATGAGCAGACCAAAAAGCTGTTTGAAGACAATATCACTACGTTTGAGTCAGGAATAAGTGATGGTGAACAGAGCGTGCACATAGATGTGGCACTGGAGCATGATATTTCTGCAAAAGAGTCTAAGATGTCAGATATGAAATCGAATACTGAGTCAGATAATGAGACTAAAAAGCAGCTTGATGGCAGCGAAAGTGTCCAGACAACCAGACTATATCACATCGCAGAGCAGTTTATTGTAAATACCCAGAGGGTGATTGCGCAAGATAGTCTGTAACACCGATATATATTGCATGTGCCAGGTCATCCTGATAGTTTTTGTCAGTAAGAAGAAGTGTCTCAGCAGGATTACTCAAGAATCCACATTCTACGATTACGGTCGGGGATGTGGATTTTTTAAGTATAAAGTATTCTTTATTGGGCTTAATGCTTCGTGGCTTTGCGACACAAAGAGAAGTGTTTAAAGCTCCAAGAACAGAGGATGCGAGCTCTTTTCCTGCATCAGAGGCTTCATAATAGAATACCTGTGGACCGCAGCTTGAACTGTCCTCAAAGCTGTTTTGATGGATACTGATGCTGACTGCCACATTGCTCTTGGACATCAGGGCAGTTCTCTTTGTCAGATCATCTGTCTTTGGATGCTTGGAATTATCCGGGGCGAGGTCGCAGTCGGTGGTTCTGGTCATGACAACAGTAAAGCCTCTGTTTTCAAACAGCTGTTTAAGAGCCATTGCAATACTCAGGTTGACATCCTTTTCCATGACGCCGGAGGTGGAAATCTTACCGGGATCACTTCCACCATGGCCCGGGTCTATTACAATAACAGTTGAATTAGTGTTTTTGCCGGTATTTTTTGCAAGAGCGCAGACACCTCTTCCGAGGTAGAAGGACAGAATAAAGAGAGCTAAAATAAGACAGTATTTGTTTTTCTTAATAATGTACATATATTTTTTCATATAAGATACCTATAAAAAACCCGATGCACATAGAAAGCATCGGGTGTGTTTGTATATTATATGATTGGCTGATATCATTTATAACCTATAAAAGGTACTGAGTTAGACTGTAGCTGTTAAAGGTACGGCCTCTTTCAGTAAGCCTTAAGCAATCAGTTCAGATATTTGATAACAGTATCCCAGACAGATGAATTTTCAAAGCCGAGCTTCCAGAATGCTGCACCGGCGAGCTTATTGTCGTCGACGAGCTTGAGCCTGTTCTCTAAAGATGTATTGTCCTCGAGCCATACCTTGTACAGCTTGTTGGATACAGACCACTCAGCGTAGTTCTGACCGGATTCTTCATCAAGAGCAGCAGTGGCATTGTTTGTGGCAAGCTGTGCTGCAGCTGCGTCCATACTATATACCTGTGAGGCAACAGTGTACTTTGACTGATCCTCGGTATCGGTTACGGCATCATCGTCTTCCTTTGGAGTGAGCTCCCATATTCTGGTATAAAAAGGCATGCCGAGAATAATCTGGTCAGCGGGAACCTCCTTCAGAGTGGATTCAACACCCTCAGTTACCCACGGAATGGAAGAAACTGAGCCGGCATCAGAGCCCTTATAGTGTTCATCGTATCCCATAATCACAATATAATCGGCAAAGTTTGCCATATCAGAGCGATTGAAGAACTTGTTGAAGCTGGCAGGTACTGTGACATCAACTGAAAGTGATATACCGTTATTGTGACACTTTATGGCAAGCTCTCTGATAAACTCTATGTAAGAGTCTCCATATGCGTCTTCTGTGATATTTTCAAAGTCAATATTTACACCATCAAGCTCATAGTTAAATGCAGCCGACATAATCTGATTGATCAGTGTAGTTCTCGTGGATGTATGTGTGAGCACATATGCTGCATCTACATCAGTATTTTCAAAGTTACTGAACAGTCCCCATACCTCGATGCCCTGGGAATGGCAGTAGCTGACATAATCTTTGCTTGCTATATCTGCCAGATTACCGTTGTTGTCATTTAAATAAAACCATGTTGGTGACATTACATTTATACCCTTGGTAGATGAAATTACCTGGGCCACCTTACTGTTTGCTGACTGGCTTGTTACCTGGTTCCAGGCAAGACATATATCCTTATCCTTCTTGATATGTGTAAAGTTCTCTTCCTCGTAGTCAGGATTTGTAAGCTTTGTTTTCTTGCTCTCGGACAGAGCCTTGCGCTTTATATATCCAATAACACCATCCTCAGTGGCAACCTTATCCCATTTGTCACCGGAATCAAGAATAGTAATCTTATCATCCTTTTTCACCTCTTTTAGAATAGGGCTCTTTATGCCGCCCTTCACGCGGACCTGGGTAGACTTGTTTACAGTGGCACTGTCTATTTCATCCCATTTGCTTGTGATGACGATGCGTGCCGGGTCATCATATGACTTAAAGGTGATATTGGAGTACTGTTTTACATAGTCTAAAGCGATAAGCGCAGAGTCAGAGGTGGCTTTCACAATCGGATAGCCAAAGTCATTGGTCTGCTTGGTGACACTGTAGCTATTGCTGTCAGCCGCCGCTGAGATGATATCAGATGCGGTTGTGTAAAGAAGCACATTCTCATTTGCATCCCAGTAAAATCTGGAATTTAATGAGTCGTGAACAAATTTGTAATCAACGTATATTTTTTTATCTATTATTTTAGCCATGTAATCGGATAGCTCATTATCTACAATGAGAGCAGCCTCATCATCAGAAGAGATATTGAAATACTCTTTAAGATCCTCTGTCTTTTTCGTAGGGGTGTATTTATTGATAAGAGCAGTTATACCCATTATTATTATAACGAGGATAATAAGTCCGGTTACTATAAGTGCAGGCAATAATTTCTTTTTCATGTGTAAAAATCCTTTCCTATTATTTGGTGTCGAAATTGCTTAAGCTAATTATACCATTGTGAAATAGCATATTCAAATAATATGAAATAAATTTGTAATAAATTAAGAAATTTGTTTATGCATTTTGGCGCGGAAGGAGCAAAAGCTTCCCCCGCGCACATAGCTTTTCTTTTTAAAATATGTCTTTTGGTTGTCTTTTTGCATTTAAACGGGGTAAAGAACCAAAAATATGCTGACATCGATTTCTTGTATAATTGAGAAAAAATGATATTAATCATTAATTATTGATAGTTTATAGAAATTGATATTTCCGGAGCTTTCCACACCCAATTTAATTGCTGATTTTTAGTTTCGTTTAATTTGATAAAATATCTGTAAAAATTCCAATATATAAATATAGTTTATTCTTCTATAAAAATACCTCCGTCTATATATAATGATATGAGTAAAAACTGACAAGTAACAAATGGCCTTATGTCATGAAGCGCTATGTGGCATTAAAAGTACAAGCCCTCCGAAGGCTTCGGACATAAAATTGATAAACAGCTGGTTAAAGATGTCATTTTGCATCGTGATATATTAATTCCTTTCTGATATCTTATCCAGAGTGCCAAACAGGCTGGTATTGATGAGGAACGGGTCCTCTAAGTAAGGAAAGCCTACCACCGGATACTTAAAATGTTTATGGTTAATTGTCTTTTTCTTTTCCACGAGATTAAACAATATTTTTACGCTTTCTGAATCAGTTATTTTGTTTGAATTGAATAGCTCGATAATTCTGTTCAAAGCGCCCCGGTTCCATTTACTTATTGTACACACAGCGATTCTTACGTCACACCTCATAAATTCCTTTAAGGTGTTTGGATTAAGTATGCCGAAATCAATAATCACACGCTCGTATCTCATGTTTAAAATCTCAGTTAGTGTGGACATGACTGCGTGAGGAAAGAAATCTACATTCTTATAAGTAAAAACCTTTTCGTCAGCTGTCTTTGACAGTGAAAGAATTTCGTGTGTACCATTCAGCTCAACATAGGCGGTTCTATACATGCATTTATTGCTCATATAATTACAAAGAGCAAGGCTTATATGTGTTGTGCCTACATTGTGAACGCTGCCACAGACCCCAACTAACTGTGGTGCAGAATGGACTTTCTTAAATATCCTTTTAAAGTGTCTGATAGTGATGCTCCTCCCTTTAGTTCTAACAGCTTTTGAATCAGCGTTTCCTTTTGAACTGAGCTCTTAAACATATCGCTGTCATAAGGAAAGTGATAAACACTGCAATTAAGTAGTGCCGCAATCGCGGAGGCATCCTGTCTGCTGCACATATTACATATAACATTCAGGGAAGCTGTCATTTTTTGGAGAAAAGAATGATTTCTGTGGATATCATTCAGATGCCAAAAGCTGCCGTTACATACATATAATACGAGATCCATGTCATTTATTTTCTCGTTGCACACATCAGTGCCAAGGTCGTATATCTGTATTGCATCCTTTGGAATATTAAACTGTATACCATGACTATAGTCTGGTATGCCCTGAAAGCTTTTGTAATAATAATATCCGTTTTTCTGCTTGAAAATCTGCAGTCCGTCGTGATTACCATGGCAAAGTATGCTTTTTGCTGAATCTATGTAGATACCATGATATCCAAGGATATTGAGTTCGCAGGTGAGTGAAACGGCCACGTGGGTGGAGCCGCAGCCTCTGTGACTGCCTAAAACTGCTATTTTGTGTATGAGATGTGGCTGACCGGTTAATTTTTGAATTTCCTGTATTTCCTGATATAGCTCTGCGACAGTCACGTAACGCAGGGATGCATCAGATGTTGTTGCTTTTTGGATAATATGCTGAAACTTATGGGAAAAGCTGTCTGGGGTAAAGGTCAGTATATACTGCAGAAGCTGACCTAAGCTGTAAATGTCTGCCGCCGGTGTAATTGTATCCTCGGTAAAGCATTCGGGGGCAGAGAATTCTATATTCCCATAGTGATTGAAGTTATTTCCCTTTCGGGTAACATATGTCGATACACCAAAATCGATAAGCTTAAGCTTATTGTGGCATACTATAATATGCTCCGGTTTAAGGTCCCTGTAGATAATGGGAGTAGATATCTGTGTATGCAGATAGATAAAAACATTACATAATTGTTCACAAATATTAAAAAATAAACCTGGGGAAATTAACTGCTGATGAAGCAAAAATGAATCTAATGTCTCGCCGTCGATATATTCCTCGACGATATAGTAAAAAGCATTGTCCTCTTCGAAGTCAAATATACGTGGTATAGACGGATGCTCAAGAGACTTGAGTAGTCTTGCTTCTGATAATGCGGATTCGGCGAAAGCAGAAGCTTTAGGAACTTTCTTTAGAGCTCTCTCCTGATCCATAGATATGTGTCTGACAAGCGTAACGCTACCGGAGCTGCCGGTTCCGAGATCTTTAATCATCTCATATTTGTCAAACAAAGAATGATTTGTATTTTTCATACGCTCCTTTTGGGTCGAGCGCACATCTCATGGATAACTTATAACATACCTGTAAAATAATTGCAACACTTTTTTTATTTTTTTTTAATAGGCCTCGCGCTTTACAATATGACAGGTGTTTATTATAATAGTTTTACGATTTACACGGATATTTTCGGAAAAGGATGTGAAAAATATGAAAATTGAGAAGGTAAATGATAATCAGATCCGCTGTACTCTTACCAGAGAGGATCTTGAGGACAGACATATAAAAATAAGCGAACTGGCATATGGATCAGCGAAGGCGAAAAGCCTTTTTAAAGATATGGTAGAGCAGGCCAATTACGAGTTTGGCTTTGAAACAAATGATATTCCACTCATGGTGGAGGCAATTCCACTGCCATCAGAGTCTATAGTGCTTATCATCACAAAGGTTGAATATCCGGATGAGCTTGACACCAGATTTTCAAAGTTTTCAGAGGCAGATGACGACTTTACGGACTTAGGAAATGCAGGACAGCCTCCGGTGATAAAGGGAGCTGCTGATATTTTGGAGCTGTTTGAGCGTATCAAGAAGGAAAATGAGAAGACAGCCGATAGTGAGCAGAGCACTGATGATATTACAGAAGAACAGGCTGAGGCTGACGTAGTCAAGCTGTTTGTTTTTGATAAATTTGATGATGTGCGCAGGATTTCGCATGTGCTTGACGGCTTTTACAGCGGCAGAAATGACTTATACCGCGACGCTTCAAGCAATAAGTACTATCTTGTGGCCCACAAGAGTGAGCATACTCCGAAGGAATTCAACAAAGTGTGCAATATTATTTCAGAGTACGCATATCAGAAGAACTATGTGCCTGCCAATGAAGCATTTTTCAAGGAGCATGGTAATGTGATTATTGAAGAAGCTGCCATCCAGACGCTGGCAGCACTTTAACAGAATATTGATTGCAAATAAAAGACGGCCTGCATAAGCAAGCCGTCTTTTCGTAAATTAACCGAGGTCGTGATCGATGAATGTGTTGATTTCAACGACAAGATCATCCGGGTCAAGTCCGTGAACCATAGCAGCCTCTTCGATTGTCTCCATCTGTGATGATGGGCATCCGAGACAGTGCATGCCGATATTTAAAAGTAATGGTGCCACGTTCTGGTCAATCTGAAGAAGATCACCAATCATAGTGTCCTTAGTAACTCTAGCCATTATTGTTTCCTCCTATTAGTCTTTTAATGTGCCTATTATAATACGATTTGCATTTAATTGCAAATTATACTATAAAGATTTTTTTTGAGTAGTTCGATATACTTATTAGACAACGGAATGTTAATACTACAGCAAGGATGCCTGAGAAATTATCAGGAAAGGAAAACACATGAAAATAAACAGGAATATGAGTGCTGTCAGGGCAAATAAGCAGCTCCTAGGTACAGAAAACAGATTATCAAAGTCTATGAAAAGGCTTTCAAGCGGCTACAAGATAAATTCAGCTGAGGACAATCCGGCAGGAATGGCTATCTCCAACAAGATGAAGGCGCAGATAGAAGCGCTTGACCAGGCAAAATCAAATTCGTCAGATGCGCAGAATGTCATGAAAATAGCAGACGGAGCACTTGGTGAGGTAAGCAGCATGCTCCAGAGAATCAGGGAGCTTGCGGTACAGGGCGCTTCAGATACATATTCTGAGAATGATAAAAAGGCTTTGCAGTCAGAGATAGATGAGCTCACCAAGGAGGTGGACCGTATATCGGGCGATACGGAGTACAATACAAAGTCACTGCTTGATGGTTCAAGTGATACACGCGTCTATGTAAGGCAGAAGGATGCAAATGGCAATATGACTCAGGTGAACAGCTATATTACCAGAATCAATTTCTCAGACAATGTGGCGTCAGATAAATATGAGCTCACAGTAAATTCGCTCGCAACACAGGCAACAGGAAGCCTCGCGTCTGCCACAAAGCCAGACACAGAGGGAACAATTTCCATAAACGGTGTGAGTGTGGCGGTGAAGGCAGATATGACTCAGGATGAATATATCCAGGCGTTGCAGAAGGCAGCGACCACAGCCGGTACTACTATGCAGGTGAATGGTGATAGCATCAGCTTTTTATCCAATGAGTATGGCAGCGACAGCACAGTAAATATATCTCTTTCTTCATCGCTTAAGGCTCTGGCAGGTGCAGGCTATGAGAATGCTGACGATGGAAGTGGAAATATGCAGCTCAAAAGTAATGGTAAGGATGCCGTGGTTACAGGCGGAGAAAATCTGTCGGACAAGACAATAAGAGCAGACGGTAACAGGGTGTATGTGGTAGGAAACAGTGGATTTTCAATGGATTTTCTACTGAGCAGTGATATGGATATGACAGCGGGAAGCAGGGATTTGCAGATAGATATTTCCGATATTGGAAATATGGCTGTGCAGATTGGTGCAAACGAGGGTCAGGAGATGAAAATCAGGATACCTGAGGTATCATCACAGACACTGTATCTGGATACGGTAGACGTGACGGTAAAGGGTGGTGCAGACAAGGCAATGTCTACACTTGATGAGGCGATAGAGTATGTCTCAGGTGTGCGCTCAAGGATAGGAGCCTTCCAGAACCGTCTGGAATCTGCTGAGAGCAGTCTTTCTGAGACATCTGAGAACATGACCGGTGCATATTCCAATATCATGGATACCGACATGGCAACCGAGATGACGGAATACGCAGCACAGAATATTCTCGACCAGGCCGGAATCTCAGTGCTGTCTCAGGCAAATGACCTGCCACAGCAGGTACTTTCACTATTGTCGAGGTAATAAGCAATGAAAAATGAATTGAAGCAGGAGCTCACCAGAAGGCTTTGTGAGTGCAACAATGGTGGGCTTGTGCTTGTTATGTATGATATATATTTTGGATTTTCAGAAGATGTAAAAGCTGCCCTGGCTTCAAATGACAGGGCAGCTTTGAAAAAGGCAGTGGCGGATGTACAGGCAGCGCTTGATGAGCTGATAGGTGCGCTTGACTTTAAGTATCCTCTCGCAGGACAGCTTTATCCACTGTACTCATACTGCAAGAGGCTTTTTTCCACAGTGCTTTACTCACTTGATGTGTCAGTGGTGAATGAGGCTGACAGCATTATGAAAAAGCTAAGAATTAGCTTTGAGACCGCGGCTGCCGATGACAAATCGGCTCCGCTTATGGACAATGCGCAGAAGGTCTATGCGGGCATGACCTATGGAAGGGGCAGGCTCACAGAGAGCTTTATAAACGATGATAACAGGGGCTTCCTTGCGTAGGAGGCCTCTTTTTTAGTTCATTAAACCTCATTAAGCCGCTTGGCACAGTTTAATAGAAATTTATACCGCATGGAAACGGCCTTGGCCTGATAGATATAATAGTCAATTAAATCGGGCTCAACCACATTTTCCAGGTTAGTGTATACAATTTGAAGTTCATCTGTTGTTTTCCTGATGTCATCCTGTAAAGTCTTGTAACCGTCATTTACAGGCGTTTCTTTAAATAATTTCATGAATTCCTCCAACAAAATAAGTCTTAATACAAGTATAAGCAAAAGAGTTTCTTCTATTCACAGATTTTGTAAAAAGTGCTTTTGACATGTGAAAAACCAGTAAAATCAAGGTTTTGACTGTGGATTAATGTGTTGGGTTTAGCTGCATTTTGTGGATAACTGACAAAAAGTATTTATTTTAAAAAAAGCTATAGACAAAATCGGGATTGCGTTGTTATAATTCGTCTCACGAAAGGAGAGGTGATGAAAATACAGTGATTGTGAAATTAATATCACACCTCATGCTGTATATACTGCTTACAGTAGCAGCAATTGGGGATTTCAAAAATTATAGAATCAGTAACCGGCTGATTCTGACGGGACTTGGTTGTGCGTTTCTATTTCGCTTAGTGGGGGGCAAGGTAGCGAGCATCATCTGGTTTCTTCCAGATATAGTTTTTCCGGTTGTCATTTTATATTTCTTATATCTTTCAGGCATTTTAGGAGCCGGGGATATCAAGTTATTTTCAGTAGTATGTGCATTTACAAATTTAAGATTTACCGCCTTGTGCATGGCAGCCGCTTTTGTGGCGGCAGCAGGATATGGTCTCATAAGCATGGTGCTTAAAAAGGAGCTCTTTATGCGTATGAGGGATGGATTTTTATACTTAAACGGTATATTGTGTGGCAGATTTATGCGGTACCGGGGGCAGGGGAAAGCTGTTAGTTTCGCGGTATACGTGCTTTTGGGAACGGTCATGGCAGATATATGGTTTTACGGCATGAGGTGATGGAAGGAGGTTTAAAGTACCCTAGATGAAAAAAATCAGATTAGGAATTTATATTGAGGATTCAGAATATGGCGATAGACTGACATGCTATTTCATGAATCATTATAAGGATCAGCTGGAGATACATATGTATACCATGAAAGAGCAGCTGGAACACTTAGAGGGCGAGATAGATATCATGCTTTCAAGTGAGCTTGACCAGTGGAATAACAAGTATATCCCACTGATACAGATTGTTGAGGAAACACCTATTGAGAGTGAGGAGGGTATATACTTTGTGGAAAAATATCAGGAAGTAAACCGCATAGTGGAAGAGATTTTAAAGCATGTGGGCGGTGAGGTGAGAGACCTTAAGAGTGAGGGCTCTTTGATAGGTCAGACGAGGCTTATAAGCGTGTATTCACTTGCTGATAATCAGTATCAGATGCCTTTTGCGATGACTTTGTCCTCTATTTTGAGTGAGAATGAAAAGGTACTGCTTATGGATTTTCAGGAGAATAGTGGATTATCACGGATGCTTGAGCAGAGTGTGGAGCATAATCTGGACGAGCTATTGGTGATGGCCGAATCCGGACGATACTCGACCAACAGGATAAACAGCTGTATCGGAAGAAAGCATAAGCTGGATTATGTATATCCGATTGAAAATACAGAGTGTCTGTGTGAAATAAATACGGTAATATGCAACAATCTGCTTCAGATGCTTGGCAAGGAAATGCACTATGACTGCATAGTCCTCAATATGGGCACAAGATTTAAAGGCTTTTTTGATATCCTTGACAGATGCAGTGATATCTATCTGGTGCAGAAAAAGGGCGGAATCAGTCAGTGGAGAGAGTACGAGTTTACTGAGGAGCTGATGGAAAGAGGTCTAAGCAATGTAGTTGAGAGGATTAAGCTGATTGAGCCTCCGCTCATTACGATGCCGGTATCTACATGTGAGAAGCTTGTAGAGCTGTGGAAGTGGAATGAGTTTGGAGATGTCATAAGAAACATGACTCGGGGTATTTCGTGTGCTGGATGATTTTGGACAGAGAATAAGAGATATTATACTTTCTGAAATGGATTTGTCCAGAGAGCTGAGTGATGAGGAAATCTGCGATTTAATCGGAAGTGTGGTTTCAAGAGAGGCACGCGACAGACCTATGACCATAAAGGATAGGGCAGAGCTTGAGCGCACCATATTCAACTCTCTGCGTAAGCTTGATGTGCTGCAGGAGCTGGTGGATGACAGGGATGTGACCGAAATTATGGTAAACGGTCCAAACGATATATTCTATGAAAAAGCCGGAAGAATCCAAAGGTTCAAAGGGCATTTTTCATCGGAGGAGAAGCTGGAGGATGTAATACAGCAGATTGTAGGACGCCATAACAGGGTTGTAAATCAGGCATCACCGATAGTTGATACCAGGCTTAGTGACGGCTCCAGGGTAAATATAGTGCTAAACCCCATATCTATAGGCGGCTCGGCCGTATCAATCAGAAAGTTTCCGGAGCATCCTATGAGCATGGAGAGGCTTGTTGAGATAGAAGCTCTCTCGCTGGAGGTGGCAAGGCTTCTACAGATACTGACGCAGGCCAAATACAATATATTTATTTCCGGTGGTACAGGCTCCGGAAAAACGACCTTCCTGAATGCTCTGTCACAATATATTCCTGATGATGAGAGAATTATTACAATTGAAGACTCAGCGGAGCTGCAGCTTCTGGGAGCTAAAAATATAGTAAGGCTTGAGACCAGAAATGCAAATACCGATGGGGTTACTCCAATTACAATAAGAGATCTTATCAGGACGGCTCTTCGTATGAGACCGGACAGGATAATAGTGGGCGAGTGCAGAGGTGCAGAGGCGCTTGATATGCTTCAGGCTATGAATACAGGACATGACGGCTCGTTGTCCACCGGCCATGCCAATTCACCACATGATATCATTTCAAGAATTGAGACTATGGTGCTTCAAGGTCAGGATTTCCCACTCAATGCGATACGGCAGCAGATAGCATCCGGAATAGATATTATTGTCCAGCTTGGCAGGCTGAGGGACAAGAGCAGGAGAGTGCTGGAAGTTTCAGAGGTAGATGGGTTTATGGATGGTGAAATTGTGCTTCATACGCTGTATCGTTTTGAGGAAACCGGTGTTTTGGACAGTGGCAGGATACAGGGCTTTTTAAAGAAGGCAGGGACACTTTGCCACACTGACAAGCTTATGGCAGCAGGGCTTAGTGTATAGACTGCTATGCGGCATATAAAGTAAGAAAGGCTGTAGCTGTCAGTGTAGGCTTATATGTTACTGAACAGTTACGAAGGGTTTTGATTATATGGATTACAGCAGATATTCCATGTCTGCAAAGGACTGGGGGATTGTTTTCATAAAAAGTATGTCTGCCACAGTGATTATCGCATATTTGTTTTATGACAGTCCTATTGTGGTTATTGCTTTTCCGGTGGTGTTTGTGTATTGTGCTAAGCTATGCAGGCAGGAGGGCGTCAGAAGACAAAAGGAAAAACTAAATGAAGAGTTTATGAATGTACTAAAGGTGTTGAGCTCGAATATGCTGGCAGGATACTCTGTCGAGAATGCATGGCAGGAGGCAGAAAAAGAGATGCAGCTCATGTATGGGAATGATTCGCTTATGCTGTCTGAGATACAGGAGATGAACAGGCAGATAAAGATGAATCAGACATTTGAGGCGGTGCTGTCAGAATTTGCTCATAGAAGCGGTCTGGAGGATATAGTCAATTTTTCTGATATTTTCTCATTTGCAAAGAGAAGCGGCGGCAGATTTGTGGATATCATAGAGTCTACCACTTACAGGATGTGGACAAAGTATGATACCAACCGACAGATAGAGGTTGCGGTTTCTGCCAAAAGACTTGAGCAAAAGACTATGAACTATATTCCGATATTTCTTTTGGCATTTTTAAAGCTGTCTTCAAGAGATTATATGTCTGCACTATATGGAAACCTGATCGGGGTAATCTTTATGAGTACCTGTCTTTTAGCCTATGCAGGGGCAATTAAACTGGCAAAGAAATTTTTACAGGTAGGAATAGGCATATGACGGGAGGAAAGAGGCTTAGAATAGCAGCATTATTTGTTATAGTTTTAGTTTTTGCTTTTATCATGGACATGTCGTCAAATGCTATAACTGATAATACACTTACACGCAATGATACAGGTGACGGAGATGCAGTATATGACCTGGTGCTAAATGCGGATGGACTCGATGAGGATTACAGCTATCAGCTGAAGGTTAGGGAGGAGCAGCCTTCGGATAAACAGGCGAATGAGCTGTTTACACAGGCAAAAAAAGAGATAGATGACAGCTTTTGTGAAGAAGGCCAGAGTGTAGAGCAGGTCAGAGGACATATTAATATGAAGGAAGCATATGCCCAAGGAGCTGTGGAGGCAGAGTGGACACTGAGTGACTATGATGTGGTTGATATTGATGGAGATGTGAACCAGGAGGCATTTGAGTCAGTAGATGATGAACAGGGAAAGCTTATTAGCGCAAGCGTTGAGCTGTCCTGTGGCGAACACAGACAGCTGTACGATTTTTCATTTATGGTATTTCCGGATGAACTGGATGCAGGAGAGCGTCTCATAAAGGATATCAACAGACATATTGACAGTGAGATGTCAAAGTCAGGGACCAAAAAGCTCACGCTGCCGGATGAGGTAGATGGAGTGAAGCTTAGCTGGTCGCAGGAAAAAAACAATACTGCAGCTAAAATAGCCATGCTTGAGGTTGTTGTTATAGTTCTTCTGGTGCTTGAGAAAAAGGAAAAAAAGAAGACAGCACAGAAGGAGAGAAATATACAGCTGCAGCTCGAATATCCGGAGATAGTCAGTAAAATGGCCATTTTGATGGGTTCCGGAATGACGGTGGAACAGGCATGGAATAGGATTACCGCCAGTTATCTCGATGAGCGGAAAAATAACGATGAGAATATTATGCCCGCTTACGAGGAAATGCTTGTGACGGAGAGAGAAATCTCAGATGGCGTGACAGGCAGAAAAGCATACGCAGGTTTTGCTGAAAGGGTAAAGCTGCCATGCTATCAGAAGCTTGTACGCATTATTTTACAGAGTATTCACAAAGGAAGTAAGGGTGTATGTGAGATGCTCGAGAAGGAATCAGAGGATGCATTTGATGAGAGGAGGCTTTTAGCCTTAAAGCTGGGTGAAGAGGCCGGCACAAAAATGCTCATGCCGATGATGATTATGATGGCTATAGTCATAGCAATAGTAATAGCACCCGCAATAATTGATTTTAAGATGTAGAAAGGAAAAATTATGTTAGGATTTAAGAATTTTTTATTAGATGAGGATGGCGCAGGAGTAGTGGAAATGATACTGATAATTGTCGTATTAATCGGCCTGGTGCTGATTTTTAAGAAGCAGCTTACGGCACTTGTAAACAATATCTTTCAGACAATCACGAGAGAGGCTGGTAAAGTGTGAGAGGCAGTATAACGATATTTGCCACGATGCTTATCATGCTGGTGTCACAGTTTCTGTTTACTGTACTTGAAGCCGGCAGGAATCTGACACTTACCAATATAGCATGCATGAATTCAGAGGCTGTAGCAGAATCCGTTTTTGCACAGTATTGCAGACCATTGTGGGATGAATACCATTTGCTTGCATATGATGCCGGAAGTGATGCAATGGGCAATGTGGATATCGAAAATGTCAAGTCGTATATGAAGAAGCTGACGACGGATAATTTTAAGATAGGCGATTCGGGCACTTTTGCCGGAGGCACTATTGTAAACGGCACCAGCATGTTAAGGCTGTCAATGGACGAGCCGGAATCCATGAAATATGTACTCATGACAGATGATGGTGGTGATGTGTATACAAATGCAGTTGTCTCATATATGAAGAAAAATATTGGTTATGAGACAGTCAGAAATCTATACAGTCAGTACAGCTCATTGAATGAAAACAAGTCTGCAGGTGAGTATGATGACGGTAAAATAGACAGTGCGCTGGAAGCCTTAAAGGTCAATGCAGCTCATGAGGGCGGAGGCAAAAGCATAGCGAAGTCATCACCGCCCAGAGCTTACAGTGCTCCTTCATCGGCTTCAAAGGGAAGGCAGACATCAGAAAGCAAAGCAGAAAGCACCGGTAGCGATAATACAGTTGAAAATCCGCTAGTAAAGGTGCAAAAGGTGAAGGCATCCGGCATATTATCACAGGTGGTTGATGAGAGCACTGTGTCAGGAAACAGTATTGACACATCAGCCAGAGTGTCAGGGCGCAGCCTGCATAAAGGAACAGGAGGCTGGTCAAAAAGCAGTGACGACTGGTATGCAAAAGTGCTTATGCAGCAGTATATTCTGACATATATGAGCTGCTACACTGATACAAATCCAAACCATGCCCTAAACTATGAGGTGGAGTATATCATAGGAGGCAGGGCGAGTGATAAGGATAATCTAAAGATTGTTATAGCAGAAATAATGGCTCTGCGTACGGCTGCCAATATGGCATACCTGTCAGGAAGCGCATCAAAGCAGGCACAGGCGATGGCTCTTGCCACAATTATCGGTGGAATTACTCTACAACCGGAGATAATTGAAGGGGTGGAAAAGGGAATTCTGGCGGCCTGGGCATTCTGTGAGAGTGTGCTGGATTTAAGGGCACTTTTGGATGGGGATAAGATTCCACTGATAAAAAGTGATAAGTCATGGACATCCAGTCTGTATGGCATGACAAGTATGCTCACCGGTCAGGTGGAGGCAAAAAGCTCAAATGAAGGAATAGGCTACAAATCATATTTGGGACTGTTGCTTTTTACAAAGAGCATGAAAAATATATCGTATCGCTCGATGGATGTGCAGGAGGCTACAGTACGTATGACCAGTGGTCATGAAAGCTTTAGAATGGACAATGCAATTTGTGAGCTTAGTGCAGATGTAAGCTACAAATATCATGGCACATTTTTATGCTTTGTGAATCTGTTAGATGGAGCGGATAACGAGTATACCATTAAAAATCAGGCAAAGTACTCTTATTATGGACGCTGACGAAATAAGAAAGGAAATAAGAAAGGCAGGTGTATGAAGGTGTCTTTTGTTAATAAAGTAAAGTTCCACATAAAAAAACTTTATAGAAAGGCCAAACTCCCAGGCGATGATAGTTCTCAAAAGATGCCCTCATGCACCTGCCTGAAGGCATCATATACACTTGAGGCTGCGGTAATATTTCCGCTTGTAGCAGGCTTTTTTGTATTTATACTTTTTTTCTTCAGGGTAGTTCAGGTGGAGTCACAGGTTAAGGCTGCTCTGTATTATTCATCCAGGATGAGTGCGTTAGCGAGCAGTGCAAACGATTCGTCAGTTGTCTCAGTGGCCACTGCAGAGGTACTCTTCAGGAGTAGAATATCTGACTCGAAGCTTGTTGATACATACGTGAGCGGTGGAAGGTATGGAGTGTCACTGCTTGGCTCAAGTATGGATGGAGACGATGTTGCACTTAAGGCAAAGTACAAGGTAAAGCTTCCGGTGAGTTTTTTTACTGTGGATGGGGTATGGATAGAGGATTATAGCAACAGCAGAAAATGGACAGGAAAAAACCCGGGTGAAAAAACGGATCCTTATGTGTTTTACACGGACTATGGCAGTGTTTATCACCTGTCTGAGCAATGCAACTATCTGGATCTGAGCATAAAGAGCATCAAATGGTCACAAGTGGGGGCAAGCAGAAACAAAGATGGTAGGAAATACCACGCATGTTACTGTGCCGCGGATAAAAAAACAAAAACATCGACAGTATTTATAACAGACTATGGCACGAACTATCACGGAAAGCTGGGATGCAGTAAGCTTAAGCGGACAGTACACAAGGCGCACAAATCGGAGGTGAATGGAAAAAATCTGTGCAGTAAATGTAAAGGAGAAGGAACATGATACAGCTTATCATTTTACTTGGAATAATCAGTATAATCGACTTTTCAACAAAAAAGATACCGGTCGTTGTATTGATAGTAATGGGAATTGTGGGTATTGCAAGCTCTTTTTATGCACAGCAGTCAATTATATCAGTGGCTGTTGCCCTGATTCCCGGAATAGTGCTTATGGCAGCAGCGTTTCTTACAAGGGAGCAGATAGGATATGGAGATGCTGCTGTTGTGACTTTGATGGGATTGTTTGTGACTGCTGACATAGTGTGCAGCACTATGGTGATGGGATTTACAATAGCAGGAATAATTTCCGTTATTTTAATCGCATCAGGCAGAGCAGGAAGAAAGATGCAGATTGCATTTACACCATTTCTGCTGCTGGGATACGGATTGACGGAGGTATTTATGTGACTGAAAATAAATTAAATATAGATTTATCTTATGGACTAAAAGGCAGTTATACAGTGGAAGGCACGATTATTATACCTATATTTATTGTTATGCTTGCGATAGCGATGAAGATGGGACTTGTGCTGTATAACGAAATGAAAGCAGACAGCTCTTATGAGTATGCTACGGATATGTGGCTGGTGGATGATTTCTATAATTATCAGGTTTTGAAAGAGGTAGTAAATGAATTCTAATGAAATAGTATATGAGAGAAAGATGACAGGCAGCTTTATGAAGCTGCGTTGTGATGAGGTGAGACCGCTGGATGAAAAGATATTGCTGAAAAACAATATTCCGGGTTTTTTGCCGATTGAGAAGTGTTATGTGAATAATGAAGGGCAGTACTGGTATGATATATCCGGAGTCCAGTCCTTGGAAATGCGCTGCCAGTACAATGACATAAAGCTTGAGTTTCTTGAAAAGCTTGTGGTGAGTATCTGTAACAAGATGGAGCTTTTGGAGAATCATCTTGTTAGCGCAGAATCTCTGGTGCTTGATCCTCAGCTAATACACATAAAAGGGGTAAATCAGGATGAGGAAATATATTTTACAGCATACCCGGCACAGATGAAGACCATTTGCAATACATTCTCGCATTTGATGGAGTATATGCTCACAAAACTTGATCACAGTGATGCTGAAGCGATACATATAGCATATGGTATATACGAGAAAACCATAAATGGCAATTACAGTATCGCTGATATTCGAAATGCCATAATCGAGGAGAGGCAGAAAAAGGTGGCAGAAAAGCCGGTGGAGGAGGTGATTGCGCCGATTTCACAGCCACAGGTCAGAGTAGAGGAGCCTAAGGAGCAGATAAAGCCTACACTGTACGATAAGCTTCGGGTGTATCTGCTGGAGCAGCTGGATATCAGGCTGCCGGAGCAAAAGAAGCAGGCGTCAGTGATAGAAAAGCCTAAAAAACAGGACATAAACAGAAAATGGTTTAAGAAAGAAAAACGAAAAGAAAATCGTGAAAAGTTAGATGACACCATGCTTATACACCCAGGCTCAGAGGCTGCACCGGAGCCTGTACCGCGTCAGATACACCCCACAGTATGTCTGAGCGATTACAGAGAGCACCCACAGGGCATGCTTTTGTATGAGGGCATGGAAAACCGCAGTAATATAATAATAGACAAAGATTGTACGCGTATTGGTCAGGGTGACGAGGCCGATGCGGTAATAGGCAAGGATACAATAAGTCATTTTCATGCAGTTATAAACAGGGAAAACCAGGAATTTTATCTGGAGGATTTAAACTCCACAAATGGAACCTTTGTGAATAATGAGGTGCTTGCGTACAAGCAGAAGAAGCAGCTCAAGTCAAATGATATCATCAGATTTGCCGATGTTAAGTACCGGTTTGTATAATTGTTGCAAATAAGCTCCTTAAAATTTATAATAAGAAAAAAGTATTTAACAGGAAAATTAAGGAGACCCCACAGATTTGCAGAATATAAAAAGATTTGATACAAAACCATATATGACAATTGGCATAATAGTGGTAAATATAATAGTTTTTGTGCTGACGAGTATATCAGGCAGCACACTTGATGCACAGTATATGGCTGCCCACGGAGCCATGTACCCTGAGTATATAAAGGATGGCCAGTACTGGAGGCTGTTCACTTCGATGTTTATGCATTTTGGATTGATGCATATACTTAACAATATGGTGGTTTTAGGCGCTGTAGGTCAGATAGTCGAGAAGGCTATGGGGCATGTGAAGCTTCTGATTACATTTCTTGTGTCAGGCATGTGTGGAAGTGTATTATCGTACATCGTTATGCTTTATAATAATGACTTTGCGGTATCGGCAGGCGCCTCCGGGGCGATATTTGGTCTGGTAGGAGCACTTGTGTGGATAGTTATAGCAAACAGAGGCTTTTATGAAGGAATCAGCAAACAGCAGGCTGTATTTATGGTTATACTGATGATATACTATGGAGTTTCAACGCAGGGAGTGGACAATTGGGCTCATGGTGGTGGGCTTGCAGGTGGATTTGTTATTTCAATTGTTTTATATCGCAAAAAGAGATATAATAAATATAGTATCAACTAGAAATTAATGGTAGGAGAAGCTACATGAAGATAAATATTTATTATGGTGGAAGAGGCTTACTGGACGACCCGACACTGTATGTGATAAGCAGGATAGAAAATGTGCTAAAGGAGCTCCGCGTAAAGGTGGAGAGATACAATATCTATGAGCACAAGAATGAAATAGCTACATTGCCACAGACCTTCAGAGATGTAGATGGAATCATTCTCGCAACGACGGTTGAGTGGCTTGGTATAGGTGGATACATGCAGCAGTTTTTGGATGCATGCTGGCTCTACGGCGACAAAGAAAAGATAAGCAATACATATATGCAGCCTATTGTCATGTCTACCACATATGGAGAGCGCGAGGCAGAGACCACACTTTGCAATGCATGGGAGATACTTGGCGGTCTGCCGTGCTCAGGACTATGCGGATATGTAGAGGATATTACTACGTTTCAGCTAAATAAGGAGTACAATCTCATAATAGAAAAACGCGCGGAGAATCTGTATCGCACGATATCCCAGAAGATTAAGAGTCTGCCAACAAGCAATCAGGCAGTGAAGCAAAGTGTACTCAGGACACAGCAGCTCAATCTCACCCCACAGGAGAGTGAGCAGTTGTCGAAGTATGTGTCTGATGATACATATGTCAAGCAGCAGAAGGAGGATATCGAGGAGCTTGCAACCATGTTCAAGGATATGCTCGGGCAGCAGGCTTCCACAGATGATATGCCATATATCAAGGAGCTTGAAGCCCATTTTATTCCGCTTCGCGAATTCAAAGCCTGCTATTCATTTAATATAGAGGGGATTAAAAATCCATTATATATAAAGGTGGATGAGGATAAGCTGGATATACATTACGGCAAAGAGGATATAGTGGATGTATATGCCAAATTTTCGAAGAGTATCATGGAGTCTATAATAGATGGTCATATGACCTTCCAGAGAGCATTTATGACCGGAGAGATGACGGCAAAGGGCAATTTCAAGACACTGCGCATGCTCGACCAGATATTTCCGTTTTAACTGACTTTTGGATTACAACAATGTAAGTATTCAGGATTATCCTACGCACAATCGCAAAAGTGGTTCTGAATAGTTGCATAATAATTATATATATATGAGGTGACAAGGATGAAAGACGATAACTGTATTTTTTGTAAACTGGCAAATGGGGATATCCCGACCAATTCAATCTACGAGGATGATGATTTCAAGGTAATACTCGATGCAAGTCCTGCTACAAAGGGACATGCACTTATCCTTCCAAAGCAGCATTATGCAAATATTTTTGAGATTGAGGATGAGACACTTGCCAAGGCAGCAAAGCTTGCAAAGAAGATTATGACACACGAGAAAGATGTGCTTGGCTGTGAAGGCTACAACCTGGTACAGAACAATGGCGAGGTGGCAGGCCAGACAGTATTCCATTTCCATATGCACCTGATTCCAAGATATGAGTCAGATGACAACAAGAATGTCATAGAGTGGAATCACAAGGAGTTCACTGATGACGAGATGAAGAAAATCTGCGATGAGATGAGCATGTAATAGTTAATAATAGTTATATATTATTGAAAAACCAAAAGCCCGGATATGCAAATGTAGTTCATATCCGGGCTTTTTTTTATGATATGCAATGACGCTTTAAACAGACTCTAACCCTATGACGACTTCTTCACCTGAGAGTTAATCAAATCAATGATAGTGGCGATGGAATCCATCTGACCGCTTTTTGCCATGGCATCCTTATATTTATCCCTGTTGCCGTACACCTCTTTTACTGCGCTAAGCAGAGAATCCTTTGTGAGCTCCTCCTCCTCGATGACATATGAAAAGCCCTGCTTTTTGAAGGATTTTGCATTTAATACCTGGTCTCCGCGGCTGGCTGCAGCAGATAGAGGAATCAGAATATTTGGCTTGTGCAGAGCAAGCAGCTCGCAGATGGAGTTGGCTCCGGCTCTTGAAATAGCCATGTCAGCCAGAGCAAACATGTCGGTGAGCTCAGCATTGGCGTACTCAAACTGTGCATAGCCTGTGATTCCGGCAAGCTTGTTGTCCAGATTGCCCTTTCCGCAGAGGTGAATCACATAGAAATCCTTTAGTAGTTCAGGAAGAATCTCACGGACAGCTTCATTAACCTTTTTAGAGCCGAGGCTTCCTCCGATGATGAGGATGACAGGCTTATTGTGGTCAGGAAAATTACAAAGCTTTATGGCATTTTCGGCAACGCCGCTAAAAAGCTCGCGTCTGATAGGTGATCCGGTGAGCACAGCCTTGTCTGCAGGCAGATATTTCATTGTCTCAGGGAAATTACAGCACACCTTTTTGGCGCCCTTTATGGCGATTTTGTTGGCAAGTCCCGGAGTGATATCTGACTCGTGGATGATAGCCGGCACATGGCAGTGCTTTGCTGCAAGCACGACAGGTACGGAAACGAAGCCACCCTTAGAAAATACTACATCAGGCTTGAGTTTTTTCATGAGGCTTACAGCCTGACCGTAGCCCTTTAACACGCGGAATGGGTCTGTAAAGTTCTTCCAGTCAAAGTATCGGCGCAGCTTTCCTGATGAAATGCCGTGGTAAGGAATCTTCTGGGCTTCGATCAGTCCCTTCTCCATTCCGTTTACTGAGCCAATGTATTCGATATCGTATCCGGCCTCCTTAAGTGCCGGCATAAGAGCTATATTTGGAGTGACATGACCCGCAGTACCGCCGCCTGTCATAACTATTTTCTTCATATATATGTATCCTTTCTTGCATTCCTGTTTTGTCTCATATTTATATTATACTCAACACAATAAAAGTCAATACCAAGTTACCGGTGAAAGTTTGCCCTGCAATACTAAACAAATGTCGAAACTTGCGACCGATAGGAACTGTTAAGTTCATGTGAATTGGTTATAATAATCAATAGTACATCATCCTGCGTTATAGGTTAAGTTAGATTTTGAATGATGTATCGGAAAAAGAATAGTAGGGAGGACACATTAATATGGAATTATCAATGGACAATATGGACATCATGGCAGGAGGCATACTTGCGATAATGCTTGCACTTTTCATGCTGACAGTCATTGTGACCTTGTTCGCACTCTCACACAGGATAAGACTTTTGAGCAACGAGATTTATAAAATAGAAAAACAGGTGAGCGACTACATAGACGAGCTGTCGAGAAGCGAAAGCGACAAGCTGGAGATAGAGCATAAAGCGCATCAGAATGGGGTGATTTCATCGGTGCTTCAGGAGATTTTTCCATGAAATTTGACAAAATGCTATTACTGTGATATTATACCGACTGTAACAAAGTTGTAACAAATGCAACATAGGTGTAATAAACGTAACAAAAACAACATATACTACACCATATGGAGGATTATATGAAGCTAAACAAAAAAGTAATCGATAGCATTACGGTCTGTGGACTGTGCGCCATGCTGACGGTTACCGCGGTTACTAACAGCGGACGCTCTGAGGTCAAAGCAGAGGATAAGGTGCTAGCAAACACTGGTTTAGAGCATACTGGTTATAATAGTTATGCTGGCGTAGCAGCGACTCTTTTTGATTATGAGAAGGGTCTCACAGCAGAGAATGCTGTTACAGTAGAAAAAGAAAATGTTGAGATGGTGGCAGCAGCACAGGATGCACAGCCCCAGCTCACACAGGAGCAGCAGGAATGGCAGACAAAGCTTATGCCAAAAGTTGAAGAATCACTCAACGTAAGAGCACAGGCCGATGAACAGTCAGATATTGTTGGAAAACTATATAAAGGAAGTGTGGCAGACATCGTAGAAAACGATGGCACATGGGCTCACATCAAGTCAGGAAATGTAGACGGATATGTCAATGTATCTTACTGTGTGACCGGAACTGACGCACTAAGCTATGCTTACGACACATGCGGAGAAATTGCTACAGTAAATACAGACGGACTTCGTGTGAGAGAGACAGCAGATACAAACAGCAAGGCCTTAGAGGTAGCTGACCAGGGCAAGACCTATCAGGTGGACCGCGCAGCGCAGGCACCGGACGGCTGGATTGCAGTAGTCTGTGATTCACAGACAGGATATATCGCAGCAGATTATGCGACACGTTCCCTCAACACAAGGGTGGGTATCACAATTGAAGAGGAACAGGCACAGATAGCTGCACAGAAAGAGGCAGAGAGAAAGGCCGCAGAAGAAAAGGCAGCCGCAGAGGCAGCCAAAGCAGCAAAGAAAAATACTTCATCAAAGAAGGCTGAGACCACACAGGGCGAGGCGGTAAGTGCAGGAGCAGATGACCTGACACTGCTTGCGGCAATTATCGAGTGTGAGGCAGGCGGAGAGAGCTATGAATGTCAGCTTGCAGTAGGAGCGGCAGTCATCAACAGAGTAAAGAGCAGCTCATATCCAAACAGCATCTCAGGTGTTATTTACCAGAAAGGCCAGTTTGGACCGGCATCATCAGGAAAGCTCGCAAGAAAGCTTAGTGGACGCATTTCTTCTTCATGCTACAGTGCAGCACAGGAGGCGATGTCCGGAGTGGACAACACAGGAGGATGTACATCCTTCAATGATCACGGCTCAGGAATATCAATCGGAAATATGAAGTTCAGATAATATACAGCCAATACAAAGAAATAACAAAGAGGCTGCAAATCAACAAAGCTTGTTGGTTTGCAGCCTCTTTAATTATTTGTACGGCGTGGTTTTACAGTCAGAGCGTCAATGCTTCAAACCTCTTGCAACATACCACAAAATAGAGTAAAATGACATCATTATAACAACCTACAGATATAAATTACAGCAACCTGCATCTATAAACGATGCAAATAAAACCCAGGAGGCAAGAGCAATGCAGTTAAAGGGACGAAACTTTTTAAAACTTATGGATTACACTCCGGAAGAGATTACTTATCTGATTGACCTCTCACAGGAGCTGAAGGAAAAGAAGAAAAAAGGCATCAGACATGATGAACTCACAGGCAAGAATATAGCGCTGATTTTTGAAAAGACCAGTACCAGAACTCGCTGCTCTTTTGAGGTAGCGGCACATGACCTTGGAATGCATGTCACATACCTTGACCCGAGCGGTTCACAGATAGGCAAAAAGGAGAGCATCGCCGATACAGCGCGCGTGCTCGGCAGAATGTTTGACGGAATCGAGTACCGTGGATACGGACAGGAAATCGTGGAGGAGCTGGCTAAATACGCAGGCGTACCGGTATGGAACGGCCTGACAAATGAGTTCCACCCGACACAGATGATAGCAGATATGCTTACAATCCGTGAGCACCTCGGCAGACTCAAGGGCGTGAAATTTGTATACATGGGCGATGCAAGATACAACATGGGCAATTCACTCATGGTCACATGTGCAAAGCTTGGCATGGACTTCGTGGCATGCACAAACAAGAAATATTTCCCAAATGATGAGCTTGTAAAATACTGTAAGGACGTTGCAGAAACAACCGGCGCATCAATCACACTCACAGAGGATGTGGCAGAGGGCACAAAGGACGCAGATGTCATTTACACAGATGTGTGGGTATCAATGGGCGAGCCGGAAGAGGTATGGGCAGAGCGAATCAACGACTTAAAGCCATATCAGGTAAATGCAAAAGCATTTGAAAATGCAAAGGATAGCGCAATCTTTATGCACTGTCTGCCTGCATTCCATGATTTAAAGACCACAATCGGCAAGCAGGTCTATGAGAAGTTTGGACTGAGCGAGCTTGAGGTGACAGACGAGGTATTTGAGTCAGAGCGCTCAGTGGTATTTGATGAGGCAGAGAACCGTATGCACTCAATCAAGGCTATCATGCGTGCAACACTTGCTGATTAGTACGGCAGCAATGACCGCAACAAAAGATTGACGGAAAGCTAAGGAATAAAGTATGAAGGAAGAAATACTTAGACTTCTACGCAGCGCTGACGGCTATATTTCAGGGCAGGAGCTATGCAATCGGTTCGGAGTATCGCGCACAGCCGTGTGGAAGGCCATAAACCAGCTAAAGGAAGCCGGATATGAGATAGAGGCACAACAGAATAAGGGCTACAGGCTCATGGCAGCGCCGGATTTGATGACAGAGGCGGAGATAAAAAGCCTCATGCACACAGACTGGGTGGCAAAGGAAGTGCTGTATTTTGATACAATAGACTCCACCAATACCAAAGCTCAGGAGCTTGCCGAAAAAGGATATCCGAGCGGCACCTTAGTCGTAGCGGACAAGCAGGAGTCAGGCAAGGGGCGTCGTGGCCGCAGCTGGGTATCGCCGTCCGGCACAGGTATTTTCATGACACTTATGATAAAGCCTGATATCAATCCAAACAATGCATCCATGCTCACGCTTGTGGCAGCGCTTGCTGTCGCAAAGGCAATAACAAGCGTAACCGGCGAGGAAGCCATGATAAAGTGGCCAAACGACATTGTGGTAAACGGCAAAAAGGTGTGCGGCATACTCACAGAGATGAATGCGCAGTTTGACTACATCAACCATATTGTTGTAGGCATCGGTATCAATGTGCATAATGAGAGCTTTCCGGAGGAAATCAGCCAGATGGCGAGCTCACTCATGATAGAAGCAGGGGGCAAAAGATTCCACCGTGCGCAGATAATCGCAGAGACCATGTCATACTTTGAGCAGTATTATGACACATTTTTAAAGACGCAGGATCTTTCAGCCCTCGTCAGGGAGTATGATGAGCTGTTGGTCAACAGGAACAAATCAGTAAGGGTACTGGATCCGAAGGAGCCGTTTGACGGAAAAGCGATGGGTATCACGCCTAAGGGCGAGCTGATCGTGGACACATGGGAATCGCGCAAGCTGGTTTCAAGCGGAGAAGTATCAGTGAGAGGAATATACGGATATGTCTAAAGAGGTAGTACTTTGCGTGTCAAACGCATATCAGAAAAAATATTATCTGAACGAGAATTTTAACGGACTTCCACAGACTATAAGGGACGAGCTCAAAATCATGTGCGTCCTGTATACAGAGGATGTGGGAGGCATACTGGAGCTGGTGTTTGATGAGGACGGAAACCTCGATTTCAGAACATCCTGCAAGGAAAATGACTTTTTCTATGACGAGATAGGAAGCGTGCTAAAGATAAAGCAGTACCGCAACGAGCGAAGAGAGCTGCTCGAGTCGATAGAGACGTATTATCGCATAGTATTTTTGGGAGAAGGACTCGAGGAGGAATAACAGATGATCTTAGCACTGGACGTAGGAAATACAAACATAACATGCGGCGTGTTTGATGGGGACAGGATAAAAGCAAGCTTTAGAATTACAACCAAAATGCCACGTACATCGGATGAATACGGCATGCTTTTGAGCACTCTGCTTGAAAGAAATCAGGTAGGAATGGACGACATACATGATGCAATCATATGCTCCGTTGTACCGAATATTATGCATTCATTGCAGAATGGCCTCATAAAATACTTCAATATCAGGCCGATAATCGTGGAGGCGGGCATCAAAACAGGCATCCGTATCGCCACACCAAATCCGCAGCAAATTGGCGCAGACCGTATAGTAGACGCTGTAGCTGCATATGAATTATATGGAGGACCTGTTTTAGTCATAGATTTTGGCACAGCAACCACCTACGATATGGTCGATGAAAACGGTACCTTCATGGGAGGAATCACAGCACCGGGCATACGTATCTCAGCCAAGGCACTCTGGGAGGATGCAGCAAAGCTTCCTGAGATAGAGATTAAAAAGCCTGATAATATCCTCGGAAAGGACACCATCACCAGCATGCAGGCGGGACTTGTGTATGGACAGATAGGACAGACAGAGTATATCATCAACAAGGTAAAGGAAGAAACAGGCATGTACGATGCAAAGGTTGTAGTGACCGGCGGACTCGGCAGAATAATATCCAATGAGACAGAAAACGTGGATGTATACGATCCGGATCTGACATTAAAGGGCATAAACCTCGTGTATCGCAAGCAGAACCGCAAGGGAGTGAAGTAATAGTATGGATATTCATCAGATACGAAAGCTTCAGATAGGAAGTGTGACACTCCCAAACAACCTGATACTGGGACCTATGGCAGGCGTGACAGACCTGCCATTTCGCTTATTGTGCAAGGAGCAGGGAGCCGGCCTTTTATGTATGGAAATGGTCAGCGCCAAAGCAATTTTGTACAAAAACAAAAATACAGAGTCGCTTCTTTCAATAGATGAAAGAGAAAAGCCTGTTTCACTCCAGATGTTTGGCTCAGACCCGCAGATAATGGCTCAGATAGCAAAGCAGATAGAGGAAAGACCGTTTGACATACTGGATATCAACATGGGCTGTCCGGTGCCCAAAATCGTAAACAACGGTGAGGGCTCAGCACTCATGAAAAATCCGATTCTTGCGGGTCAGATTATAGAGAGCATAGTAAAAGCGATAGATAAGCCGGTCACCGTAAAAATACGAAAGGGCTTCGATGATGAGCATGTCAACGCAGTAGAGCTGGCACATGTGGCTGAAGAAAGTGGCGCAAGCGCAGTCGCAGTGCATGGCAGGACCAGAGAGCAGTACTACTCCGGTAAAGCCGACTGGGACATCATAAGGCAGGTAAAAGAGGCTGTCTCAATACCGGTCATAGGAAACGGAGACCTGCTTTGCGCAGAGGATGTCATAAGAATGCAGGAGCAGACAGGCTGCGACGGCTTTATGATAGCCAGGGGAGCGCAGGGCAATCCATGGATTTTCTCACAGATACTGCATTACTTTGAGACCGGCGAGCATCAGGAAAAGCCATCCTTTGAGGAAGTGCGCCGGATGATACTGCGCCATGCACGCATGATGATAGAGTTCAAGGGTGAGTACACAGGGATACACGAGATGAGAAAACACACAGCGTGGTATACGGCAGGGTATCCGCATTCATCAAGGCTGCGCGCGGAGGTGAATACGGTGGAGAGCTTAGAACAGCTTGAGGAGCTTTTGTATAAGGAAAAGCTTAAAAATTGAAATCGGTCAAATCCTTGACAGCGTGGGGATTTTCAATTATAATACACGCGTTAAAATAGGCTTTACGATTTAATAAAACAAACTTCCCACATTTAGGGTATTTTGGTTACCGGCCGAGCATACAGTTTATTCCTCAGAAAAATATGAAGTTAACCACGGGAGCGAATCGCGGATAGAGGGTTTTTCTTTGCTGCGGGGTTTCCGTTGCCGAGGGTTATGGAAACCCGTGGCAGTTCATATTTTTCTTCGGAATATACTGTATACTTTCCGGTAAATTAAGTCTTTGAAGTGGGAAGTTTCATTTTAGCAAATCAACATAATAAAATAAAAGAAAAGGAAGATAGAAGGGTAAGAATCATGGATAACAAGAAAAATATTCTGACATATGCAGGTCTTAAGAAGCTCGAGGATGAGCTTGAGCATTTGAAGGTTGTTAAGCGTAAAGAGGTTTCCCAGAAGATCAAGGAGGCTCGTGAGCAGGGTGATTTATCTGAGAATGCTGAGTATGATGCAGCTAAGGATGAGCAGCGCGATATCGAGGCTCGTATTGAGGAAATCGAGAAAATCCTTAAAAATGCAGAGGTTGTTGTTGAGGAGGAGGTTGACCTTGACAAGATTTCTATCGGATGCAAGATCCGTATCTTAGACTGTGAGTATGACGAGGAGCTTGAGTACAAAATCGTTGGTTCCACAGAGGCAAACAGCTTAAAGGGTAAGATTTCAAATGAGTCACCTGTAGGTAAAGCTCTTCTTGGAAAGAAAGTCGGAGATACTGTAACTGTTGAGACTCAGGTAGGAGAGCTCACATACAAGGTACTCGAGATCCAGAGAGCAGAAGAAAACTAAAAGAGGTAAAAAATGGCAAATCAGAATAATAACAAGGGTGGACAGCAGCAGGACGTAAATCAGCTCCTTAAGGTCCGCCGTGAAAAATTACAGAATTTACAGGAAGCAGGAAAGGATCCCTTCCAGATTACAAAGTACAATGTCACTCATCACAGCAGCGATGTAAAGGAGCTTTACAATGCTCATGAGGCTGAGATTCTCGGTGACAGAAAGGCTCCGGATGTTGAGGGCTTGGATGACGCTGCAAAGAGAGAGGTAATCAACAACGATTACAACGAGAGAAGAGAAATCATGGATGCAAAGCCAATCGAGGTAAGCATCGCAGGACGTATGATGTTCAAGCGTGTCATGGGCAAGGCTTCTTTCTGCAATATCCAGGACTTAAAGGGCAATATCCAGGTATATGTGGCAAGGGACAATATCGGAGAAGACTCATACGCAGACTTCAAGAAATCAGACATCGGTGATATCTACGGTGTAAAGGGCTTCGCATTCAGAACAAAGACAGGCGAAATCTCAATCCATGCAGAGGAGATAACACTCCTTTCAAAATCACTCCAGATACTCCCGGAGAAGTTCCATGGACTGACAGACACAGACACCAGATATCGTCAGAGATATGTAGACCTTATCATGAATCAGGAGAGCAAAGAGGTATTTATCAAGCGCTCACAGATACTCAAGGAAATCCGTAACTTCCTTGCAGGTCGTGATTTCATGGAGGTTGAGACACCTATGCTTGTCTCAAACGCAGGTGGTGCCGCAGCAAGACCATTCGAGACACACTACAACGCATTGAACGAGGATGTAAAGCTTCGTATTTCCCTTGAGCTTTACTTAAAGAGACTTATCGTCGGAGGACTTGAGCGAGTATACGAGATCGGACGAGTTTTCCGTAACGAGGGCGTAGACACACGTCACAACCCTGAGTTCACACTTATGGAGCTTTATCAGGCATACACAGACTACGAGGGCATGATGGAGCTGACAGAGTCAATGTTCCGTTACCTCGCTGAGAAGGTATGCGGTTCGACAAAAATCTCATACAACGGCGTGGAAATCGACCTTGGAAAGCCATTCGCAAGAATGACAATGATAGACGCAATCAAGAAATACGCAGGCGTAGACTTCGACCAGGTACCTGATGATGCAGCCGCAAAGAAGCTTGCAGACGAGCATCATATCGAGTATGAGGAGCGTCACAAGAAGGGTGACATCGTAAACCTCTTCTTCGAGGAGTACTGTGAGAAAGAGCTTATCCAGCCAACATTTATCATGGATCACCCAATCGAGATATCACCTCTCACCAAGAAGAAACCAAGCGACCCTACAAAGGTAGAGCGTTTCGAGCTGTTCTGTAATACATGGGAGATGTGTAACGCATACTCAGAGCTCAACGACCCAATCGACCAGCGTGAGCGTTTTGCGGCACAGGATGCCAACGCAGCAGCAGGCGATGATGAGGCAGAGCACACAGATGAGGACTTCCTCAACGCACTTGAAATCGGTATGCCGCCAACAGGTGGAATCGGATACGGAATCGACCGTCTTGTAATGCTTCTGACAGATAGCCAGGCAATCAGGGACGTATTATTGTTCCCGACAATGAAAACATTAGACAAATAAAAAGTGTTGAAAAGCCAATAAAATAAGGCATTCCCGAGATTTTAGGGAGTGCCTTTTTTAGTGTTACTGTTATAAATACTGTTATTTTTGTTGAAATACTGTTATTGATAATTGTCAGTTGTCAAAAAAATAACATAATATTGTAATACATAAAAATAAAAAAGTCAAGAAAAAACTTGACACAACTTTATTAACGTGTTATTATCAACACAACGAAAGTTCTTTCGAACAACTAAAACAACTAAAACAACTAAAACAACTAAAACAACTAAAAACTTTGTCCTACGCACCGTATCGCTCATATCCGGTATACAAATTAGAGCATTATAAAATTAGCGATTAACGGACAGAAACTAAATTTGAAATGATTTTATTCTAATCAAAACATAATTAGTTTCTGCCCGTTTTTTATTTGCTTAGAAGGATGGTGAAATTTATGCGTAAAGCAACATTTGAAGTTATTGAGAACCCAATATTAGTAAATACAAGTGGATTGCAGGCACTTACCCAAAGTGGTAGACCTCTAGCCATTAAAATTGGAGAATTAGCAGGAGCAAAGGTTCAAATTGGAAGGTCTGTTCGTTGGAATAGAGAAAAGGTTGAATCTTATTTAAACAAAATATCAACGTCAGCTTGAAAGGAGAGAAAGAAATGAATAACACAGTGAAAATTGCAGGCGTAGATATTGATTTTACTAAAGCAGTAAAAAAAGCAAATCGAGGTGAATCAATAATAATTCCTAGTACTGAAAACGGAAAGCCTATTTTAGCTTGTTGGAATATTCCGAAGTATTCAGAAGCAAGAGAACAATTACGAGAGATTGCAAGAAAATCTGACAAGGGAGTTGTTAGATTTTATAGTATCAAAAAAGGTCATATCTGTACTTTGGTGGTGGTTTAAATGAGAATGACAATATCTCAACTGGAAGAATGCGAGCGATTGCTAGGTACAACTTGCCGTTTACAATTCAACGAACCACCTACGAATTATGAACTAGCATTAAAACAATTAAATGCGTTATATAGACAGTTGAAGTATGCCGTTGATAATACACCTAAGTATAATCATATTGCGATTGTTATTTGCGTTTCGCAAGTCAATGGAGAACTTGTTAGCGTTGTATACGAAAAGACAGGTGGGAGACCTAAAAAAACATTTATCCCAAACGGGAAAACAATTAAAGGCAAACAACCGCAAGCACACGTTCATTTGCATTGCTATTTTGCAGGAAAAAACAGTTTTTCCCTTGCAAACAAAATATGCAGTAAGCAAAATAAAAAAGCAAAAAGACAAGGCAGAGATAAGCCAGTTGTAAAGAGTGCCAAAAGCAAGTTTTCGTTAGATTATTGCAGGCAACAAGCCTCTGCAATTAGGACGATAGGGGACGTTGATTATTATGCAAGACTACAAGACCTAGTATGACTTTGACTTACAAAATTGGCTATAAAAACCAATGAAAAACCCAATAAAATCAATGCTTTGCAGTAGGTACAAGGCGAACTATGTAAATAAATAATAATTATATATATAACTAATATAGTTATATAGCAGATAGGAGATGATGAGAATAGTTACTTATAATTTATTGAATCTTGCTTATTTGACAAAGGCAGAAAAGTGTTACCAACACTTGATATTATCCTTGTCACTATATGGAAATACGCTTATAAGCGTAAAAAGAAAGAGAGCGAATGGGAAATATTTTATTTCCTGCGTATTTTGGAGTAAATCAAGACAAGTAGAAAATAGCTTGGAATACTATTTGCAAGGAGAACAGACAGAGGAGTTTATAAATCTCATTAAAAAGGACAAATCATTGTCGAGAGGAGTTGATATAGCTTGAAGAATTACGAAAACCGATTAAAAGTAATAAAGAAACTTGCAGACGGAAAAAGTGCAAGGGTTATATTTGTTGATTATAAGAATGGAAAGTATTATAAGTCGGGTACAGATATTGAGGTTGATATTGATACTACTAAGGCGGATACAGTTATCGTTGATGATATTCCTTGTGATGAGGATTTATCCGTTCCACCTGCCCAGCCCGAATCGTTGAAAGGAAGTGATATAGATTGAGAGTAACGGATAACGCTTTGATTTCTGCACTTTTAAGTTGCCCCACAATAAAATTAGCAAGTGAATCTGTTGGACTTTCAGAACAAGCAGTTTATAGCAGATTGAGAAAGGTTGATTTTCGAGAGAAACTACAAAGTGCAAGAAATGACCAGTTTCAAGTTATTTCAAGCAAGCTAGAGGATGCCAATTTTAAGGCACTTGATACACTTATCAATATTCTTGATGATAGCGAAGTATCAGCAGGAATCAAAGTTAAAGCTTCTCAAACGCTTCTTGATTTAAGTTTGAAAAATCGAGAGCAGATAGACGTTATCAGCAGAATTGAGAATCTTGAAGAAATGCTGAAAAGCCAAGAATAATAGTAAACTTTACACATTTATTTTAATTTTGAGGAAAGGAAGTGAGATTATATGAGACTAGCAACAGACATTTTAAGAAACGAAAAGCGTAAATGCACGTTTTGGAAGATTGCAACCGTCATTGTTTTAGCAGTTGCACTTGTGGAACTTGTAGTTATCGTATTTTAGAAAGTGGGTGTTTTTATGAAACGAGACATACCTACCCCCAATGCCCCGGTATTTGCTAATTTAAGAAATCGAGGATTGACGTGCATTGGTATAGCAGGAACAGAAAAAGGACTTGAAAGAGCAAGGTCGCAAGGACTGACGATATTTGAGCCACGCTTGAATTATAGCATGACCGAATACAATGATATTTGCAAACGTAGACAAAAATATAACAAATAAAGGAGATTATAAAATGGAAGATATGAAAATTGATATGAAAATTACAACAGGCAAAGTATATGATGCAATGATGCAGGCAGAGAAATTAAGAGAGCAATTTGAGAATGCTATGCAGGATATTAATGCGGACAGAGATTTAAGTCAAGAAGGCAGGGAAAAGAAAATAGCCCTTATTAAAGCTGATTATACAAAGAAGAATAATGACCTCAAAGCACTTATGATTAATGCAGTAGAAGAAATTAAGGGAGTTATTGCAAGTACACCTTACGAATATAGTGCCGATTTGGAGCATAGCATTGATTTTATTAAGACAATGGCAGATGCAGGAATTTTAACTGATGCAATGTTTGCACATGAAATGGACAAGTATAGAGGTTCGGAAATGAGCTATGTATTTGCAAGAGAAAAGCTGAAAGGCTCTATTCCTATTGATAGATTCAACGATTATACTTTTTCTACTTATGGAGATTATGACGTAAACGGTGAGCGTTCTTTTGTATCACCATTAGAGCATTTTAACAAGTTAGAGGAATATATCAAGTCAGACAATGATATTATGACCGCACACATGATGGAACAGACAGAAAACAAGTTAGGTATTGAAAGCGTAGGCAGACGGAATTATAATTCAGAGCAAATAGCAAAACTACAAACTATGACAGCGAACACATCACAGCTTATCTAATTTCTAAGCAAGAAACAACAGAAATCACGTCAAATATGCGTTTTAAGTGTTAAGGAGTATATTTGTATACCCTCGCACTTAAAAACGCAAATATGCGTGAATTATAAAGCAATTAACTATATAAAAGTTATCAACAATTTATCAACAAAGTTATCCACAATCCCGAAAAATACATACGGATTTTACAACAAAAATAACAGTATTTTATAACAGTAAGGAAGTAAAGGTGTGAAAAACCTTGTATTTACAAGCTTTTTTTGGAAAATGTTTACATTGTAAATAATATAATATTGTGTTTTTGGCTATTCTGTTATATAATTATTGTACGGACAACAAATAGAGAGGTGATGAAATGAACAGTCCGAAAAAGAGAGGTAGACCTAAAGAAAGCAATCCAAGAAATAAGCGTTTTGAAGTGCGAATGACACAAGAGCAGGAAAAATTACTTGCAGAGTGTTCAGAAAAGGCAGGAATTACAAAAACAGACGTGATTATAAGAGGAATTGAATTGTTTAGGAATACATTATAAAAGGCTAGTCACTCCCCGACCAAAGCGAATGACTAACCCATACATAGAGTACAGACAGAATATCCGTACTGTGAAATATTTTATCATAGTGCAGATAATCTATCAATCAGTATTAGAAAGATTATAGGTGGCATTATGGCAAGAAAAAAAGCAAGTAAGAGATATGATAGCAAGGGAATCGTGTTAAAAACTGGTGAATATCAACGCAAAGACGGAATGTATCTTTACAAGTATAAAGATACAATGGGTAAGCAGAGAATTATATATAGTTCAACATTGGCAGAACTAAGAGCCAAGAAAGAACAGACGGAGCAGGACTTAAAGGACGGTATTAAAACTGCAAAGGAAAATACATTGACCGTAAATGATATGTTTGATAGGTATATAGCAACTAAGACAGAATTAAAAGACAGTACACGAAACAATTACAAGTATATGTATGAGCATTATATTAGAGATTCATTTGGACAAAAAAAGCTTGCTAGTGTGAAGTATTCAGACGTAAAAGCGTTTTATACATCTTTGATAAAAGATAAAGGATTCAAGCCGAACTCAATGGAAATAGTGCATACAATATTACACCCTACCTTTACACTTGCGGTGCGTGATGATTATATCCGTAAGAATCCGACAGACGGAGTAATGGCAGAAATTAAGAAATCTCATAATTGGGAAAAGCCTAAAAGACACGCATTGACAGAAGAACAGCAAACAGCTTTTATAAATTTTGTGGCAAATAGTGATACATACAGTCACTGGTTACCTTTATTTACAACATTTTTAGGAACTGGTTGTAGAGTGGGAGAAATAATCGGTTTACGTTGGAAAGACTGTGATTTTGACAACAATAGTATAAGTATCAATCATAATATGATTTATAGACAACAAGAGGACGGAAAGTGCGAATTTCATATTACAACACCTAAGACAGAATCGGGAAAACGAACTATTCCAATGCTTGCAGAAGTAAAAAAAGCATTATTTACAGAGCGTAAGAATCAGCTTGCACAAGGTACATTTTTTAACAATACAGTTGTAGACGGATACAAGGGCTTTGTATTTGTGAATCGTTTCGGATATATTCATAACCCAATGACAATCAATCGTGCAATAGTGCGTATTTATAAAGCATATAATGAGCAGGAAACAAAGCAGGCAAAAAAAGAAAAAAGAGAGCCTATATTGATACCGCATTTTAGTGTGCATAATTTACGTCATACCTTTTGTACAAGATTTTGTGAAAATGAATCTAACATAAAGGTAATTCAAGATATAATGGGGCATAGTGATATTACAACAACAATGAATATATACGCAGAAGCCACAGAGAAGAAAAAGCAGGAAAGTTTTAAGAATTTGGAAGGCAAAATAAAAATTTGCTAGTATAAAATTATAACGATTATGAACCACCAAAGCAGAAATGCAGAGGTGGTTTTTTAGTGTTACAAATACTGTTATTTTTATGCTTGTTACTGTTATATATTACTGTTATTTTTGCAATACGCTACACAAAACAAGACAAAACGAAAATAGCCTAGAGTCATTGTATTTACTGGGTTTCTTGCTATATGACAAAACAAGACAACACTATACAAAATCAAAGTTGAGAGGTTGTATTTTAATCCCGACAATGAAGAGCATGGATAAATAAACCTAGTGTTTATGCGGGATTGAGGCATTTGAGTACGTCAAAGGACGCATTAAAAGACGTATTTTGGCATAGTCATTTACATCAGTATGAAAGAGTACACAATCTGAAAAGAATAAGACTCAATCGAATATGAACTACTAAGAGGACATTTTCTAAAGAAATTTAGAAGATGTCCTCTTTTTTGCGTTATGGAGAAAATACGTCATTTGTTATGAAGTCAAAGTGAAAGGAGCACAGCAATGGATGAATCAAAGAAGAAAGATAGATATGAGGATGCAAAAAAGTTTGTAAGATATTCAGATGGTGCAAAGATGTACAGTATGGGAATGACAAAATTTCAAGAAGTGGCTAAGGATGCCAAGGCTTGTTATAAGATTGGTCAGCTTGTACTTGTTAATACAGAAATATTGGATAAGTATCTTGAAACTTTTCATATTATAGATTCTGAGTTTTATAAGTAGGTGACTTATGGATATAAAGATTGAAAACGGCAAAATCATTTTTAGCGAGAATAATATTAAATATTCTTTTGATGCTCACGGAGAGTATCCTCGTCCGTCAATAATGCCTGCAATCAGCGTTGGTGGAAAGCATTTGTCAAACAGAAGCGAGGATATAAAAATCGAAAAGCATACAGCCGTTCAGGACATTGCTATCGGAAATAATATGGCTGCATGGTATACTCAGGAATTTCTGCCCGACGGAGCCGATTACAAGTTAAGCAAAAAAGCAAGCATATATATTGGAGATTTCTCTACGGGAAAAGAAAAGCTGATATATAAAGGTGAATGTTACGGTGATCTTTGCTTTTACGAAAACGATTTGTTTTTCAATATAGGCAACAAAGTTGCTGTATATCACTTAAACAGCGGAGAATCCGAAGTATTGTTCAAGCATTCAGGCATCAAGAAAAGCGGCATAGACTTGCATATTACGCCAAAGCGTATCTTTTTTCAGCACTGGACACATAGTAATAACAATACAATGTGGTATGACCGTGAAACACAAAAACTTATCAATCCGCATTTTGATGGATCTGTTATGTTTTTCCTTGATGATGAAACAATTATCTACAAAGGTCTTAATCATACCTGGATTTATGATGCTAATTCTATGAAAAAGAAATGTTTTTTCAGTAATAAAGACCGTAATAAGATAATTGAAATGGTAGGAATGTTTTTTGATATCCCTAAAGAACATATTAATAAATATACTTCTTCTTGGACAAAAATAGAGCTCAACGGTTTTGAGAATGGCAGATTATATTTTAAATGTTTCCTTGACTATTTTGAAGAAAGCTCTTCTTTTGAAGATGACCAAAGAAATTGTCATTCATTGGGGCTTCCATCAATAGCTCAAACGCAGATATCCTGCGATCTTTCTGGAAAAAACATTATAATAGAAGCAGACAAATCTGACATCGTAATTGAAGAAAAGCCATATAACGCACTCCACATGGAGAAATTCGATTTCACAATGGTTACAAAAAAGGCTTTTCGCAACAAACAAGAAATTAACGAATAATCTATTGGTTGTTTATCATAGTGATAAATTCCAATTTTTGAAACTGAGAAATCGGAAGTTTACAGCGAGGTGAAAGATGTTGAATTATGTAGAATATGGAAAA
>ERZ791879.217-NODE-217-length-59389-cov-38.484697_pt1 | contig 59389 bp, 71 predicted proteins | sample MGYA00510162_ERZ791879 | MGnify/ENA primary metagenome ERZ791879 (study PRJEB30046, sample SAMN00792113) | human gut metagenome | study: EMG produced TPA metagenomics assembly of the A metagenome-wide association study of gut microbiota in type 2... | reverse complement strand
GAGCGTTGCGTAGCAAGGCCGGTACGTGCTGATACAGCACGCTTCATCCTGAAGAATCTTTACTGCCTTGTCGTCTATGATTTCCGGCTGTGCAAGGTAATCCATAACAGCATTTACTTCATCCGTCTGGAACCGGTCTTTGACCTGTATCCCGAAAACTAATTTCCCCCAGCTTAAACTTCAGTTCATCGTTTTTTACGGACATCGGAATGCCGCGGTTGATCTGCTTTGCCCTGATGCATGGAAAGTCTCCATATTTGGAGAAATGAAGCGTTTTTCCATTCCCGCAAAGGCATTTTTCAACGCCTCGCCACACGTCCTCGGCTTTTGCGAGGGCAAATATGGCATCAATGCCGTACTTCTTGCCAATGGGTATCATCAACGTCCGGCAGGACTCCTTTGTGAGATTATACTGTTCCTGCATTTCGTTGAGCTGTCCGGCATATGTTTTGCGTTTGTTTTTGTCCTCAGTGGAGCCATACAGCTGGAGCAGCTTGCGGTACTTTTTGGTACGCATGAGCTGTTCATAATTCTTTTTCATGACACCAACAAGCTCATTGCCAGCTTTCCGGATCCTGTCGGAAAAGTGGACGACCTTCTGCACATCAGGATAGGACATATCCGTCTCAGCGACCAGGATATGCCTGTCAGAAAGTTTATGAAATTTTTTCAGAAGTTTTTTGTACTCGTCAGCATCCATGTATTTTCTGCTCCTCAATGTATTTGATCACTGTAGTTTCACTTATGTGTCCAACTGTTGAAACAAGTAAGTGAAAAATGTAGCTTTCATCCCACAGGCAAGCCTGTGGATTTTTCGCCATAAATTTAAAACGTAATTCATTATATTATTTTTCTTCATCTTTAAAATTTTCTTTATGCATAATGATAATCTCATCTCCAACAATCTCTATTTTGGACAAGTCGAGATTGAAAGCCGGCGCGACAACAAAGTCGCTGCTCTGATTGCCGTAGCTATAGACGTAGCCATTCGAGTGAACATACCACGCATTGTGGCTGTCGTCGACAGTACCAAGCCACGCGCAGTAGGTAGCCCAGAACGAACGGGCGTTTTCCGCTGCTGTCTTCAGTGCCTGCCAGTAATTTTTGGAACCAGGTTCTCCACATTTCGTAAAATTGGCTTTTTCTTTGCTAATAAGAAACAATCCCTTACCATAGGAAGCGGATGAATCCTCAGCATCCTTGATGGCATCGTAGAGTGTCTGCATCTTGTCATCGTAGGCACTAATATCCTCGCCATCAATATCTGCTGCATAAAAATTCCCGTTGCCGAACTGCGGCATTACAAAACCCGGCCATTCCCCATGGGTTACACCATGGGACTGAATCACAAGGGTTTTACCATCATTAACAAGCTCACAGGCCGTCCAATCGTAACCCATGAAACTGTAGGTTTGACCTACTCTAAATATTTCACTGTTCATATTTTCTCTTCTCCTCGTATGTACGACATTATTTTTTCCCATTCTTCATCAAAATAAGAAAAATCAAATGTCCCATTTTCCCGAATGTTTTCTGCTTCTGTCTCTGATAACTGGAAAGACTTTTCTTCGCAATATCCATCTTCACAAATTGTAACTTTTAACACGTTACCTGTTAGAGTAAATACTGCATTATGATCACTGATAAATTCTTTTAACATTTTCTGTCTTTCTAGTAATTTTTCAATGTCAATTGTTTTATCATACCCATATCGATTTTTCTTGTTTCTATCTATACATGGCGTACTGATTGGTATAATCCTGCATACAATATTTTTATATATTTTGCAAATTAGTATCGCTATTAGACATAATGCAATGCCAATAGCGCTCATATAGCATATGTACGATAGTATATCGATTGAAAACTTCGTATAAACCCCTGCGCTTTTATAAATATCAAGGTTCATTATTTTCCTCATAACATTTCTATAAGCCAGCGGCTGTGAATAATCAAATATGTTAATGAGAAGGATATACTCACAAAATAAAAAATAAACTAAAAATGGAAAGGATCGTAATACAATTTTTATTTTTTCACGCGATGTACCAGGTTCATCAGATAACCATTTTCTTCTTGTATTGTGGACTTCTTCAAATGTATATTTAGAATAAATAATTTTCATAGTTTTCCCCCCTATCTGATCTCCGGAATCCAGTTTTCTTCCATCTTTTTTAATTTTCCTTTAGGAATGCATTCATTTAATGCAGATTCACTTGCTGTTGCCATGTCGATAAACCAGAAATCATTTCCGTTCTGCATGATATCCATGGACCATTGTCCATACATCTGTTCATTGCAGCGGACTATATTCAAAACATGATCCAGAACTTTCTCTTTGTTCTCTTCATATCTTTTCATCAGTTTTTCCTCGGCAACGGAATATGTGCAGTAGTCATGGTATGCATCTGGATCCATTCCCCTGCAACCTTCTGCAAGAGGCTTAAAATGATTTTTCATGGTTTTTGGTTCCCAATATGGACTGATACCAAGCACCTGCTCAAAGGGATCCGTAGCATTAAAATCCACAAATACCCGGTATTCCGTATGGAGCGGCAGACCATGGTAGATCGTTGGGTTATTCTCTGTGTCTGGAATAAAGTCACGAACCACCCACTCGTTAGTTGTGGCAGCACCATAGGATGTTGGGCCACCAACAACCCTTGAAAATCCATGGATATACAGCAGGTATTCGCCAAGTTCACGAACTTCCTTTGCCCCACTTACACGGGCATTTCTGAAATCATATTTGGATGAAAAAACTCCGGTTTTAATGAAGTATTCCTTTGTCTCGTCCAACGAAAAAACCTTCCTGCAGTAATCATCAACGATATCAAGGGTTGTACGGTTAATGTCGCTGTATTCCAGAAATGTGAGCTGTAACAGAGGAAGCGGGATTTTAATGATTGTTGTGTCTGGAATTTTAAAGAAGCCGTCTTCCTTTATGGCATTCACCATCTTTGGAAGCCAGTAACCCATGGAATTGACATTCATCCCCATCATTTTGTATGTAACAAGATCAGGGTTAAGGATATCCAGACTTTTCCGGAACATGGAATAAGCTTCTTCCCTTTTCTTTTCTGATTTTTCACTAACTGCAAGATTATACCAGTATGCAGCCTGCCGCCCTGCATGGTCATTCAAGCCCCTGCAGATGATATTCCCGGCAAGCTGTGGGCGGTATTCCCGTGGAACAATGTTTAACTCTTCCACCGTTACAGGTTCCGGTATTTCTGTTATTTCCGGAATGTTGATACTAAATGGGGAAACAGTTCCATCCGTGTACTTCCAGATAAAAGTATCGTTTTCCAACTCTCTAACGATCCTGTTCATAAGAGAGGAAAGATCCGGAGCAGATATATCCACTCCCTCTTTTTCTCTGGCAGCCTGTTTTGCATTTATGGGATAGCCGGGAATATCTATAGCATCTGAAGTCTGGTAGGCATTCTCAAATCTCTTATATATTTCCGGGTTTATTTTTAAAATTCTCGCGGTTTCCTCTACGGACGGGATAAGCGTTTCCAGATATTCCGGTGTTACCCTAAACATGGAAAGAAGCTGGTGGAAAAATTTTTCTTTCATTGAAATTGTTCTCCTTTAATTTTCTGATTTTTAAAGGATGACAGAAAATTCTATGTGTTCTGCCCCCTGTATGGCAATTTTTATTTTCAGTATATATATTTATCCATCTCAGAATTCGTCAAAGGAAATTTAAAATTTTATTTATTTTCTTACAAAAAACACAGTCCTATATCATGAATATGGAACTGTGTTTTGGCTGCTTATTTATCAATCAAGTAAATTTTTCCTTCCTTGATTTTAATATTGTATCTATCAAGATTAATACCGTTAATGTCTATGTCATTGTTTTTCTTGCCATTGATATAAACTTCTGAACCATTATCATAGTTTTCAATAGCTTCTGACTCAAGTTCTTCCTGTATTTCATCATAAGTTTTTTCATTTCGTCCTAGAATCATTCCAATGCCTAATAATACAGCCATAATACCTTCGCAAACCGCAATAGGTCTCTTATTACGACTACCCCATCCGTATATTTCGAGAATTATTCCAGCAACTCCAGCAACTATACAAATAATTCCAAGAATCAAAAAACATGTACTCATTTCCTACCACTTTCTTATTACTTCCTTGATCTTTCCAAAAACTTTCTCAAACTTTCTTTGACATTCCGGACATATGTGGAATTTGCAGCTCGGAACACCATTCACAATTATCTGCGTATCTTCGTAATCCTGACCGCACTCAGTGCATTTTAAGCTGACGTTTTTTCTTCAAATTTAAAACCCATGATTTATTATCGAATCTCCGATCTTATTCCGTATTTAAAGGATGACATAAAAATCCGCATGTCATGTTTTCCTTACGGCAGTTTTGTTTCCGGTACCGATTAGGAAATCAACTTACCCACCTGTTTCCGGACAGAAGCCGGACACCCCCTGTCATACTTTGACTGGATCTGCTTAACCGTATATTTCCCGTTCCTGTCAACACGGAATTCTGCAGTGTAGCGTTTTTCTCCTGCTGTAAAGGAATATATGGCACAGGTATCCTGGTTTATGTATTGCCAGTAAGAATTCACACAGTGTCCCATCTCAATACCTTCCATGCGGAGACGGCTGCCTGTACGGATCCATTCATAGGATTCCGGGAGCAGTTCCCTCAGATGGTTGAACTTGCTGTTCTTTGGAACATGCACCCGGTGAAGTCGATTTTTGTATTTCTTTGATATTTTGTCATGCGCATCCTTAAGTTTCTTCCAGCTACGGAACCCAAGCTTAACCTTTTGGTGCATCTCGTGTGCCATTTTTATGTAATCATCTGCTGTGATTCTGACATTATCCAGATCGCCATCTTCAGGCACATCACTGATACCGCCTGCAATAAAGCATCCGAGGAAAGTGGAAATACATTTGTTGTTCCATCTCCTCTTCCAGAAGGAAGAATCCACCACATCAAGCAGGGATGTATCTTTTGTCTGTAATAATCGTTTTTTATCGCTTTCACGTCCCAGATACGGAAGACTTTTAATTACGAGGTAAGCAAGGTTGACGTCTGTTCTGTTCCAGTTGATCTTATCCGCAGCAACCCACCTCTTCTGAAGCAGATGATTGTAATTATACGAATCCCGGCAGTCGATAAGTCTGATTGGAAGCAGCATAAAATTATCTTTTTCAAATGTCCGCAGGATATCCTTCATGACCAGGGCATTTAATTTTTCCATTGCATGTCCAAGGATGAATGTAACCACCTGTTTTCCAAGATTTCCATAATCATTCCATATGGAACTTAATTTCTTTATGGAAATCGGAAATAGCCGGTCTTTGAAACCTTTATAGTAATATCCACCGGAATGGAAAATGACCAGTTTCATAGATACTTCCGATACATCAAAATGGAATTCGCCATTGTTAATATTTGTATAAGAAGACGAAGCCAGATAAATATTAACTGCTGACTTATTAATGTCAATACTCCTGTAGTACATGGGGCAGTCTTTTATTTTAATGAAATGTTCTTTCCCTGTTACATGGTTAAGGGCTTTCCATGCTTCCATAAAAAGTTTCATCTGATCTTCCAAAGCTACTTCTTTCTGCTCGTAAAACAAAAACAAACTGTTGTCATTGGGCAATAACAAGTCTGATAAATGTGGAATATGGTTACGCCAAAAAGAAAGTAAAGCGGTATACTGGCTATCTTTATAATTTCCGTTTCTAAAGACCTTCCAGCTATCCTCTTCCTTTGGGAAAAATTCCTCAATAAAATCTTTCACTGAAATTCGTGAATTGATTGCAAATTCGACATCCTTTGTAATATATGCATCACGGCAACTCAATAATTCGGGAATCTGTATAAGTATTTCTGCATAGCTTTTACGCAAAGACACATCAGTTTCATTTTTACTTTTCCCTGTCATGATCTCTTCGTAAAAATAATTATGATTAAGTAACAGCTTTTTGCTTTTCTCAATATATGTAAGGATATCCTCCAATGAATAACCACATTCCATCAACTGGAATCCAAACGAATCCATTCCCCATCCTTCACCAGCTTTGATGATTGCATTAATTACAGAAGCAGAAACACCACGCTTCAGCAAAAAGTAATAATAATCTAAAGTGCATAACATCTGATTGCCACGCAATACAGCCAGCTGTTCTTCTGTAAATCCTTCTTTTTCTGCTTTTTCCAGTAATTTAATCTGTCCTTTTCTCAATTATGGTCAATCCTTTCCTTTGCAATTTTGAAATAGTTCTCTTCAAGTTCTATACCAATAAATTTACGGTTTAAAAGTTTGCATGCTACACCAACCGTTCCAGATCCCATACAATTATCCAGGACAATATCGCCTTCATTGGAAAATGTTTTGACAAGTGTCTCACATAAAAGCAATGGTTTTTGGGTTGGATGCAAATTTGAAGTCAGACAATCTCTTTGGAATTTCCAAACTTGCGTAGGGTAACGCCACCCAGTATCATTATACTCAATTACTTTTTTTTCATTTTCATCTGTAAGTTTTCCGAGTTTACCATTTTTTACCCTGTTTTTCCTTAGTTTTCCTTCATGCTTAACCATTTGAGGATTATATGTACATTGTTTTTTATAAAATACAGATATTGTCTCTACAGTTTTCCCAACTCTCCGTTTAACCTGATTAATATTTGTTAACCGCTCTTTTTCCCAGTAAATATCATACTTGTAATCGCTGATATTGCTTACCCTTAATAAAGAAGAAAATGGCTCCTGTCCAAACAATACGATTGCGGCATTATCTTTTGCAATACGACTATATTGATCCCACATTGGTTTAAATGGTATTACGATATCCCATTTGCACTTAGTTGTCCCATATGGCAGATCACATAAAATCATATCTATTGATTTATCAGGAATAGATTTCATTAATTCCAGACAATTTCCATTCCACAATTCATAACTGTATTTTTCCAACATATTTAAACCTCTGTGTATCCGTATTTGACGATAAGAAACTGCCCCGGCATGAGGCAACTTTGCGGATCTGATTACTTTTGGAACTTCTTGATCAGCTCGTTAATATCCCCGGTATACAGCTTCGGCTTTCCATCCGGATCAAGTTCCTGGACCATGCTCTGTCCAATACTGATGGCATACATTTCGGATCCGGAACAGCTTTTGTACGACTGCATCCACACCGTCTTATCTTTGATATTAACAAACTCCGTAATCACCGTCGGATCTTCATCGCTGTTATCGATCTTCTGCTCGGAAATTGGAAGAAACGTAACATCCCCGCTTAATTTATATGATTTATCAGACAACAATGTCCCTTTCGTAATATCCGGCATCCGCCGATGAATAATCCACTGCAGAAAATACATCCAATGACTGCAAACATCCCAATTCTTTTTCTCATCTGCTTTCCCCTCCTGTTTCTGATATTTTCCCGATTTCTTCCCGCATTATCCGATATTTCTCCGCAAACGACATCCCGCCGCCCTTCTTTGCAAGAGTCATCGGATAGTCTGGACGGTGGGCATCAAGATTTGCAATGATTTCCGCAGCTTCTGCGTCACTGTCCACCTCTCCGATGACGAATGAAGGAATTTTCCTTCTGTTTCTTCCTTATTTCTCTTTAATTCACCAATCCAATATGCTTCGTTATCAATGTAATAAAGCTTTTGCGGCTGAATATCCGGGAATATGTCTGCAAACGTTTTCTCCGTTGGAACAAAATCGGTATTTCCATCAATGAAACCTCTCCCTTTACATTCCGACTTAAGCATCCGAATGTATCCGCCTGATTTTTTGAACTGTTCAAACGTATAGGTACCGACGATTTTCCCTTCAACCCATTGTTCCAAACAGGACTGACCTTTTTCATCAGTCGTAACTTTGTATTTTTCATTTTCAAATATAACAATTACCGGTCCCACCGCTCTATCTATCTGAATAAAGCGGTAACCAAAGTTTCCATCAGCCATAGCTTCTTCTTTAGAATCATGTATAACTGGAGATGGAATATTGATCTCGTATTCGTTTCCGTCAGTCGGGTAAAACATCCCACTCATGAAGTAGCGGTATTTGCAGGCCGGGTTTTCCCTTTTTCCCAAGAAACGGGAATCCTGAAAAATTCTCTGGATTGTATCGACAGCTTCTGAATTTCGATAATCCCCTTCTGACCACAATTTTTTGTATTTCCCATTTTCATACCGGTACATGGTAATTGTCGGCATATCAAAACCTACATTCGTGCCATGATTCACAAAATCCAGCCCGGTTGTGTCAAAATTCACGGAAGCAAGTGTAGCTGTGATATCATCAAAATGATTCTCAAACATTTTTAAATCCGCTGGTGAAAACTTATTTAAAAAATAAACTCTATCATCAGCAATAAAATACGCCCTCGATACACGCGTCCAGCCTCCACCGATCACGGTGAACATATATTTAATGTTAATCTGATTGTCCATGATTTTCCTCCTTATTGCCATTAATACCGGTTAGAAAAGCTTTTCCCGGTCATCTGTTCTTCCATCCCCACTTTTTAGTGCTTCCAGCGCCGCTTCCACATCCACTTCCTGCGATACCTTGCGCGTCAGTACTTCAATGAGATGCCCGGTTACCTCTGCCTGCGTATGGTTTTCTCTTGCATACGTTACAATTTCCATAGCACTCAGCAAAGACTCGTCCACTGCCGCCAGGAATTTTTCCATCATCTCCCTGTTTTCTTCAAAATTGAATGGACAGAATTCCACATGGTTTTGGAACCGTCTGGACAAAGCGGGATCAAGCAGGTCGTACCGGTTCGTAGCAGCAATGATGATCTGCCCATCTGTCAGATCGTCCAATGCCTGCATAAGAGAAATGGTCGTTCTTGATATTTCCCCATCTGATCCCCCATTTCCTCCTATGCCGCGCTTTAATCCGATACAGTCAATCTCATCAAGCATCAGGACACATTTCTGCCCTTTGCAGAAATCAAACACACGCTGAATATTCTTCGATGTATTCCCCATGAATGAGTCGATCAGGAAGGAAAAATTAATGTATGCATAAGGAATACCCAGGGAATACGCCACATATCTGGCAAACTCCGTTTTCCCAGTGCCGGGCACGCCGTATATGAGGGTGCTGTTTTTGTAGGGAATCCCATACTCCCTTAATTTAAGCGTGACCGCCACACCACGCTTAATCTTTTCAAAAAGATTCCACTGGGTTTTCCCAAGGTAGTACCGCTCGGCATGAAAGCCGGACACATCTTCCATACGCAGGAGCCCGTTGAGATTTGCCGGCAGCTCGATCATGTTTGGACCGTTGAGCAGAAGATTTTTGTATCTTCTGACCTGGCTCTCATTTTTCTTCGTATTGTCATTGGCACAACAGCAGAACGCGTATTTCTTCGCATCCTGTATTCTGTTTTCTGCAAGTGCCCGCACGCAGGCAAGCATGTTTACATCCATTCCCATGATTTTCTTTCTTTTCCTCCCATCCTTTTTTCACATACGAATTTTTCTTTTGAACGAATGCTTGTTTATGTTTTCTAATCAGTTAGAACATGTTATAACCTCCCTTTTTTAAAATTAATTGCGGAGGAAGGAATCGAACCTCCGACACCCAGGTCATGAGCCCGGTGAGCCTCCTCTGCTCTGCTCCGCAAGAAATTACAACACACCTCCAAAAGCCAGATATGTCAACGTAACAACAATTGGGGCGAGGATAAGAGAAGTACCAAAGCCAATCTCCATTCCTCTGTTTGCTTCGTTATAATCGTGACATCCTGAAATGATAAAAATTTAAGTATTTCTTTCTTTGCTCGCCTTGAAAGCATTTATTATCTCAAGTACTTCTTCTGTGGTTAATCTTTCTTTGTATGTCAATACATTAGATAAATGTTCAACTAATTTTATATTACAGCTAAGTAATTCTTTGCATTCTTGATAAAAAGCTTTTGATATATCTATAAGTTGATCTTTCAGTTCGTCATCTAATAGTGTTTTGCTCCGTTCTGGATTAATCATAGTAATGTAGCCCTTAATTAATTCCGTCGCACTTTTAAAATCTGAATTATCTGAATTAGATCCGAAAAAAGAACCTGCACTATAATGTCCAAATATTAATTCTTCTGCTATTGCTCCTGCGTATTTAATAAGTATCATGCTTTTCACAACTTCTGCATTTACTACGCTATCATATCCCGATACTACATTTGGTTCGCAAAGAGAAGCATTCACAATAATTGTATCTGCATTTTTTAAATAAGACATTACTGCATGACCTGCTTCGTGAACAGTAATCATTTCTCTTATATTCTCATACGTTTTTTCTTTATTTCCTATTTGCGCTTTTCCATACGGCTTTGCATTTACAACGTCTTCCTTAATACTACCAAATAATTTTTTAAATAAATATGTAATTACTACTGCAGTTAATAAAATCGTATATATTATGCTAACTACACATTTAATATTGTCTTTTGTTGGTTCTAATTCATTATCATAAAAGAAAAATAGTAATAAAGATATACCACACGCCAGAATAAAACATTTAACCATTGTCGTAAAAATAGCATATATTTTAGTATACATATCGCAATTATTTTCCTCCTTTTTCTTCCTATTTATGAAGCAAAGAATCCGTATTATCTGGCAACCCTAGTTGCTGCGCATTAACGGAATTATCACCATCCTCAAGTGTATACAAATAATCGAAAAGCATATCAATTAAGCTCATCTTTCACATCTCTGTCTTTATTTTTCAATTCATCAATTCTATCTATTGACATATTGATGTAACGAATAAGCTCTTTTGCCAATGCACGATATTTTGCAAAAACTTTATCAGCAGATTTCTCTTGATTAGCAATAAGCAAAAGAACTTTATGCACCACAGCACCCAAATCCGCAATTATGCGTTTATCCGAACCTTTTAAAGATAAAATATCAACATTTCCATGATCAGATTTAATTTCTATCAATTTAATACCTCCTATTTCATTTTATATTTTCCGTCATCATGTCATTTTATTTTCTGTTTCATTCGATTTTTCTTTCCGCGGCTTTACAATCATGTACTCCACTAATCAATCCCATAGAAATGTTCTTACAGGCAAGATAATCCATGAATTTCTTTAATTGTAAATTCGGTTTCGAGGTATTCCATAATTCTTTACTTCCCGAATGCACGTTTATCATATATTTCATCAAATGATCTCTTATGCGATGTCCATGACTATGTATAGCCAATGTGTCATCAAAATCAAACAACACCATTTTTAAATTCTCTAACTTATTCACTAAAATTCCTTTCCAACCGTACTTTGCGACAAATGACACTTTCTCACTAAAATAATCTTCATCTGCTTGGATCCATAAATCTCTTCCAAATAAATCCAATATAATCACCTCTAATTCAACAAATTATCTCTCAACATATCCTGCAATGGAAAATCGTAATCTTGTGCAATCTCGGCAGTATCAGTAGGTCTCTGTTCAGATATTTCATTAAACAAATTGACAACCTGCATTGGGGAAAGAGCAACGAAACCTTCACTTTCTGCTTTTTCAAGATTGGGATACAAATCGTCGATAATAGCAATCTGGTTTTCATGAAGCCTGTTAACCTTTGCAAGGACCTTAAGTTCAATAATCTTCTGTTCCTGACTGGATACACAGTAATTTTCCAGTAAATAACCGTAATTTTCTTTAACCCATTTGATCTTTCTTTCCGCAGTCTTACAATCACGCACTCCGCTGATTAAACCCATAGGGATATTCTTATAAGCAAGATAATCCATGAATTTTTTTAACTGCAAATTCGGTTTTGATTTATTCCATGATTTTGGAAATGTTTCACCTGAATGAATATATGACAAATATTCCATCATATCCTCATAAGAATCCGAGCGATGACTATGTATACACAGCGTATCATCAAAATCAAACAGCACCATTTCTAAATTTTCCAACTTATTCATTAAAATTTGTTCCTCCTTAAATGCATTTTGCAAGAATAATCTAATCTTTGGCTTCTATATTTTTAGGAAAGAATAATGAATTAATAGCCTGAGATTTTTCTATTACAATTCTTGCAGGATACCCATTCTGAATTACCCATAAATACTATAATGACGCTCAAAACAATAAGCATGACAAACCTCTTTAATTCTACCAAAACTTAGATAAGAGTAATGAAATACATAGTAATAGCTTCCTATTTTGATATCAAATAGACTTTTCCATTCTTAAATTTGATATCATAATCTTTTAATTTAATGCCATCAATATCAAACTCATCACTTGTCGGTTCACCATCTATTACAATCTTCGCTTTACCAGATGCGGCAAGTTTATGTAATTTCTCTTCCTGCTCTTTTCTTGTTTGCTTTTTTGGATTAGCTTGTTTTTCTGTCTCAACTACCTGATTCTGCTGTTCCGTATCAAGTTGTTCTACAAATTTGTGTAGTTCAGCAGTGGCAGAACCCGCTGCATACTGTCCAAAAACATAAATAAAAACGAAAAACAATATCGTCAACAATGTCACAATAAACTTTGCAGCAGGACTTAGAACATCATCAAATACTTTATCAATTACAAATGTTGTGGCAATAGCTATAATTATCAATACAACGTTATTCATGGTTAAAACCTCCAAGTGTTGAAATTCCTGTTACAATATCAGCAACTGCTAAAATAATAAAACATATGCATCTTCTTCGGAATAAATCCACTCACTCATATATGACATTTGCGTCTCCTTCTACTCGCAATTGGTGCATTTGTTAAGAATCAATAATCATAAAGGGGGAAGATCATTCTTAACCATCCCCACAGAATCCGAATGCCACCCAAAGCGTTTATAATAATCTGATGCTTTCTCCGTTTTAAGTTCTTTTTTGTAATTAACATAATGTTTTTCAAACATATTTAACAATTTAGTACCTATCTTTCTATTTTGATAAGATGGATCGACTAGAAGATATGTTATATAAACATGCATTGTATCACTTATGGTACTTAATAAACCAACAAGCTTATCTCCGTCCCATGCGCTAAAAACAATATCTGAATGATACATTGCATTTTCCAATCGATTAGGATATTCTGCACTTTCATTAACCCATCCAACAGATGTGAAAAGAGAAACCAGATCTGGTGTTGAAAATAAGTTTGTCGTTTTATAAGTTATGATATTTTCCATAGAACCCTCCCGAGATGAAATATTTGTGCAAGCTGGTTCCCTTGATTTGTTCATGACAATTTCTTCCTTTATTGTTCATTTTTTTAAATACAGGAACATGATCCAGGTTAACCCAGATCACGGCACCCTTTGGATGCTCATATGTAAGTTCCTCCGTTGGTGTGATTGAAGATAAGTGCCACGCATATGGCGTCTTATATCGTTTAATAAGATTTTCCCACGGCACATCCACGCAATGGCGATCCCTGTGTGCTTCCCATTTTCCTTTATCCAAGGCCGTTACTTCTTTAATCGTACAAAAACCACGGATCTTCTGTGATCCGCTTTCGAGAAGCGCAATCTCTTCTCCTGCATGGGAAGTCCTGCTTCCGCGGATCTCCAGAGTCTTCTGCCCGCTCATGATTAAATCCAACCATTTTTTCTTAATAATAAGACCATACATTCCGCTTCACTTCCTTCCTACTTTTTAATTACCATATCGTTACAGCTTTTCTCTTTCCTGCCTTTTCTCCTGCCGGCCGGTATTCCCGGTTCTGTTTTGACCGTTCAAAACTCTCATGCACGCTTAAAGAATTCCCTTTGCTATACACAAACGTATTCCCCGCACCCGTCTGGCGTTTCTGCATAGCTTCACTTGGACGCCAAACAGCTTGTACTGTTTCGGAAGCAGTTTCCACAGTATCAGTTAATTTTGATAATGAGTCATGGAATTTTCCAAGAAGACGGGTATCCTGGTATTCCTTAAATTCTTCTTCTGTAAACACGGATTTAATAAGAACACGGTAAACAAAAGGACGTTCTGTTTTAATCTCTATCCGTCCGTTTAATATAAGTTCTCCAAGCATACGCTTAATCCGTCCGGTATAGCTTTTCATCTCTTTACTTAACTTTTCATATGATATTTTCTTCCAACTGATATTTTCACCTGTTCCGGCACTTTTCCGGTTATGTTCAAGTACGTATACCATTGCTTCGTAATCTCTTATTGTTTCCATTGCCATTCCTCCATAATTTGATAAAAAATTCGAATGAGGACCTATCAACTTTCACACTGTATATTCTTCTCTTTTGCCGTTTCTATTATCACCAGACAATACAACATGCTTATCAATTATTTCTGCTTTTCCGCAATTCAATTCAACGGCTTCGGAGAAAAGGATGTCGTCTGAAACATTCCACGCAGTTTCTGGTTTTATCTGAAATATTGTCCCATTATCAGGGAATACAATCAGACAAGTTATAAGCATTTCTCGAAGATCATCATCACTAACCTGGAGATTTTCTTTTTCATTCTTAAAACCATAGGAAAGGACATTGAGGACATAGGAAAAATACTCATTTGCATTCTTAAATTTCTTTCCTTTAATTTCATCTTCCGTAAGCGGAATGTAACAGTAATTCCTGTACGCGATCATCTTGCTGATGAAATAAAAGCATCCATTAGCGATAAGATAAATTAAAGTGACCGCTAATACTTCAAGGATAGGAAGAACAAAAAATGATCCTGTTATATCATGTAGTTTCCCATCTGACCATTTAGGTACATGAAATGTAAGCCACCTGTTAATTGGTATATTGATAAAACCGAGTATCACATACGCAAGAATACAAACAACTACCTTAAATACTGCACACTCATTCCAAAATACCTTTAATATATCTTTCTTTTTTGATATTCCTTTTGTTTTTGACATGTACTTTTCTCCTTTAAATTTACGTAAGCCCACTTTGGGCGTAATTGTGATATCTTTAAAAAAATAAGAGGTTTCAAGCCATACGCACTCCATGGAGCGTAACTCTTTTATTTTTTTTACATATTCATCATTTTTATATAATTTCAATCCATACACCCTCTATGGGGTGCAACACCTAATGATAATAATTGGCTACCGATTATGGAAATTTCAACCCATACACCCCTAGCGAGGTGCAACGTCTTATCGCAGATGTTATCCATGATTTTTTAAATTTCAATCCATACACTCTCCATGGGGTGCAGCAAGTTTATCAGGATAGTTATGTAGTTAAAGTTGGAATTTCAATCCATACGTACTCCACGAGACGCAACATTCCAATATCTGCTTTCGCAAACTCGCCTTTTCATTTCAATCCATACGTATTCCATGAGACGCAGCTTTATTTTGTATTGAGATCTCTACAATTATTATGATTTCAATCCATACGTACCCCATAAGACGTAGCTGTTACCATTTATAAGAATGTCAAAAGATTTTGGTATTTCAATCCATACGCCCCTCCATGGGGCGTAGCTTTCCTCTCCATGAATAAAAAACAATAACAATCATTTTCAATCCATACGCCCCTCCATGGGGCGTAGCGGATTTTTTCGTGGTCAGATTATTCTAACTTTGGTTTTTCAATCCATACGCCCCTCCATGGGGCGTAGCTAGCATGTCTTTCAAGAATGTGCGATTTTCAAGATTTTCAATCCATACGCCCCTCCATGGGGCGTAGCTGTAAAAGTGAACAGAAACAACTCTCCCGATCGCCAAAATATAAACAATTCCTCTAATTAATTGTTCTCAAACGGCCTTATACAGTTGGGTTTTGTGTTCTTTTTGTACACTAATACCTCCATTTCCGGTGCGAGTCTCCCAGAGAAGCTATGTAAGCTTTCAGTTCGCACCGGAATTCTACATTTCGGCATAACCCAAGCAGATGCAGCCCGCAAAACGCGGGTTGCCTTGTAATCTCTGGAAATCTTTTTAGATTTTGCGAGTCATTGTCACGCCATCCGGAATCGCATCCTCATGAATAGTCACTGCATAATCGGAATATTTACGAGGAAACTCAACACCATCATTCTTCTTAACATCAACAGTTTCAAACAGTTTGTACGATGGACAATTGCCAAGCTCGCTGTTATGCTTGAATACGATGAGCTCACGCACTGCCATCTTCCCGCGTGCTGCGGAATGGTCATTCTCAAACATGTTAATGATTGCTTCCCAAAGCAGTTCCAGATCGTCTTCAGAAAAGCCGGTGGTCTTACGGGCAAGATTAGCAGAAATATATCCCTCCACACGGTAAAGTCCATAAGGAATAATACTCTTTCTTCCCATTTCTGTATTTTTCTTTTCCGCATCCTTTTCCGTTGTGATTGCAACTCTGGTTACAGTAATATCCTGGCTGAAAACAGGATCAATACTTTTTGCAAAACCAATCTGTACCGGGCCACGTACCTGCCCACAGTTTAATGCCGCCTTTGTAAAGGTAGTCAAGACAGCACCAAATGTACGGATATCATAGAAATTACTACACATATAGTCACGGAGCTTAAGATCCACATCTTCATCTGTCTTTTTCAGCTTCTTTACATCTTCAAGTGCATTTTTGTCGTCACCGACGTCAATACCAAGACTTTCGACTGCCTTAAGGTCACTCCGGTTCAGCGGGACCCCCTCTTTAATATAGATCTTGAACCCGGCTGCATCTTCTTTTACAGTTTCCACATAGTTACGGATCTTGCGCTTTATGCAGGCATCTGTCACAAGCCCGATGCCAGTCTCTGGATCAACTCTCGGCATATTTCCGGCATCCGGATCACCGTTCGGATTTCCATTCTCTACGTCGAATAATACTACGAAATCATATCTGTTCTTAATTGGTGTGCTCATCTTAGTTTTCCTCCATATTCTCTGCATTTGTCTGATCACCTTCTGAATCATTATCTTTTAACTTACTGCTTGTATATTCCGCCCGCATCTGATGATAATAACCAAGTGCAAACTTACCCTGATCCTCATATGAGAAACGCCGCGGAAATCCCGGATCATCATCTGTTACCGGAATTTTATCCATTAAATCCTGCATTTTAGCTGTAAAATAATATCCTCTCCCCGGTTTTGTCCGTTTCAACTTACTTAAATGACTGTTAGATAGCCTGATCAGTACTGGAAAGATCGATCTTGGTGTTGTGCACGCGGAATTGTAAAACTTATCACAAATTGTCTGGTTGATATTGCCAACTGCTTCTTTCTGTGCCTTTTCCATAACCGCAAACAGTCTTCCAAGGATATATGCCCGATCCTTACAGCCTTCATTTAATGCTTCCATATTTTTTCCTTCCTCCCATTTGTAGTTCTTTATTAAAAAAGCTTTAATAATCGATGCTTTTCTGTAAGTAACACCTTTGTGCTCCGCGCGGATACGAGATAACACACCTGCATACAGACTCTGCGGATACGGTGTATCCGAAATGACTGACTGTAACGTCATTGCTGACATATGCGGGACAGGTGTTTTATCTGTAAGATTCTGGTTGACTGTCTCCATGAGCATCTGCCAGATATTGATAAATTCTTGATCCTCAAATACTGGTTTTACAATCTTCATCCGGCTGGCATGTTCGGACAGGTTTTCCCAGATTGCCCCGATCGCATCCTCATAGAAGAACCGGACTGCAATTCGCCCGGCATTTGGTGCAAGGCAGAGGACGTACAGTTTTTCATCCGTATCTGTAAGGGTGTGATCCTTTTCATTGATATTTCCCATCATCTTCCGCAGTCTGCTCACATCATCCACATCCCCGGAATCTGTCCAGAAAACCACCATGGAATCTCCTACCTTGCTGTGATACCCGTCCGTAGAAAGCAAGTAATTCAGCGCGGTCACATATGCATACGCCGCATAGGTGCTAATCGGCGCGTTGTAGCTCTGTGTTTTTTCATAAGACTCAAGGGATGCTCCGTTAAATGATACAAGCGACGCGCCAGATGACTGTGCTCCCGGAACTCCTTTGATTTTCCCGTGCGTGCGGGCAATCTCCGCTTCCTCTCCAGTAATAAGGCATCTTCCAGTTACCATTTCATATGGTACACTGCTGTAATCCATCCATGCCCTGCGGACTTCTTCATCATCATGCACATATTCCCCATCTACTTCAAAAACGAGGTTTCCGCCTTTATAAAACTCTTCTGCAAGTTTTGCAACAGCCGGTTGATCCAACGCCTGTTCCGGATCCCATGAACGGAAAAAGTTACATACCGTCTGTGCTACAGGTGAATCCACAACATCAAGAATATCAAGATGTTTTTTCTTTGCCGCCTTAAAACATTCCAGTGTACGCAAACTCATCTTTTCGTCAATTCCAAAGAGATACTTTGCATTTTCGCAGAGAAAGCTGGAGGCAATGTTGTTAGCGCGGGTGACCATCTCTGGAACCTGCATAATTATTGGAATTTCAACAGTCTTCTTTCCTCTCTTCACTTTCTGTTTCACGGAAACAATATCTTTAATCGTCCCATCATGGTTTAAAACCACCGCATAGGATACCTTTGCATTACACCAGCCAGGACGGGACACTTTTCCCTGATCCGCAAGTGTTTCATATAATTTCACAAGTGACTGAAGGATCATCGAAGCACCTCACTGTTCCCAACGTCAATAACGCCGTTTTTCATAATCGCATGATAATACATTGGCTGGATATCTCTACCGCAGGAGTAATCCAGATCATAAAGCATCAGCCCGAGATCCTTATCCGAAAGTCCTTCATAGTAGGATGGGATCTTTTCATCTCCTTCGCAGAGTTCAAAGTGTGCCGGGAATTCCCTTACACCAAAATACGGCATCGAATAACATGCCCCTTTTCTTGCCCTGTTGTTAAAGATACTTATAAACTTTGCCGGGCTGTCTGTTGGGCTCGCTTTCCCTGTCATTTCAAAATGCGCCTCTATCACATAGCAGACATCCCGGAGAATAACAGATGCCCTCTGGATAATATCGTCTCTTGACGAGTTATACAGTTTCACATCCCCGCCGTTGTATGCCTGCAGCATATTTGACTTTGGTATCTTACTGAGAAGTTCATTTCTTCTCACGCTCGTAGTGGCAATCGGATTTAATACATGAATCTTGTCTACATACCACCGAAGTCCCGGATGCCAGTAGATAGATTCCAGAATTCCTCTAGCCGCCGACGGTGTCATCACATCGTATGTATACCGTTCAGTTTTCAGTTCTGGTCTGGTGAACAATGCGTAATCTCCCCAGACTTTTAGTTTCACTCCCATTTTTTCTTTTTCCATTCCTTTCTCTTATTACCCATGCACCCCATAGGGGCACAACTTTTAACTCTGGTAATCAACAGCGGCAAGCCCCTGTTTATTCCTTCAATACACATATTGCGCCTTTTAAAAAATCGTCAAAGAATTTTTGAATATTTTTTAAAATTTTTGTCTCCGCAAAAATAAGCGGTAAGGGAATCCTCCGGGGTTGAACCGGATGAGCAGGCCGCCACACAACGTCAAATGCAGTCCTGTGGATTCCCCCTGCGCTGCCAAAATGCTGTAAATGCAGCGCAGGAAACTTAAGGAGGCATATAAGAGAAAAACTCTTATTGAAGAAACAAACGGTAAGCCCCTGTTTATCCCTTCAATATGTATATTGCGCCTTTTAAAAAATCGTCAAAAGATTTTGGAAAATTTTTAAAAAATTGCAAAAAAAAATCTGCAGCCAGATTAACTGACTGCAGACCTTTCTGATCTCAATAATAAATAATAACAAATATGTTCGTTTCAATCCATGCATCCCATAGGATGCAACCTTCCAATCCTGAGCTTTCTGCAATTTCAACCCATACACCCCTCGCGGGGTGCAACTTGTAACGCCTTCGAATGCATCTGTTTCTATTGAATTTCAACCCATACATCCCTTGCGGGGGTGCAACTAAGATGCCCTCACTTTTCAGAAGGTCATAAAGATTTCAACCCATGCACCCAATGGGGCGCAACAGTAAAGTATATCTTCTTACCTACCACTGACACTTAATGGTGCTGGCATCCGCCAGCTCATCCGATGAAAAAAGGAGATAAATGTTGGACAATATATCCGCATATTTCTTTTTATCAAAATCAGAGTTGACCTGACGATCCACCAGATTTCTCAATTTGCTGGAAAACTCTTCTGACAACTGGACATTTCGAACCGCTTTGACCTCACCATTCGATGAGTCGATCAGGAGAAGATATAACGGAATCTCACCTTCACCTGTAAAGTCGAATCCAGACAAATCTTTTGCAAGTTTTGCATGGTATGGTGCATCCATCCATGACAAATCACCAGCTTTAACGGTAAACAGACAGGTTCCATCCATCTCCGTAAAACGAATTTTCAGTCTGGCATCCGGAGAAAACTGTGCAATCTCGTTTTCTGTAGGATTTTTAAAAAATACGCGGATCTGCACGTAATCCTTAACGATGTCCGCAACTACAGCTTCTGCATGGTTTGCAAATTCTGGATAGCATTTCCTTTTCTCATAAGGGAACTCTCCGGACACCGGATTCTCTGCTTCCCCGGCATCTGTAGAAATAATCGACGGTTCGTAATATTCTTCCGGAATACGCATCCCCAGTTTCTCATCGTACGGAACCTGGCATATTACATGGTTCTTATACAGCCGATAGCCATTCTTAAGAACATATGCCACTGGAACTGGACATTCGTAATCATCCAGTTCATCCCCATTTTCTTCTGCTTTATTCAAAGTGTGCTCAGGCACAGCCATGATCACATGTCCCGTCTCGCCATCACTCAAAAAATAGTTAAATTCTTTCAATTCTTCTGGAAGCTCCGGGTAATTGTCTTTTCTTACAAAATTTCCAAAATCTTTCACACTTTTTCTCATTTTCTCTGCCTTCTCCTTGAAATATCTTTTATATTTTCAGTATACCACAGAAAAGTCAGGTGCAAAAGGCTTTTGAAGTGTACGTCCTTTCGGCGGCCGGCCGTGAAGTCTCACATGACTAAATTCGCGTGCTTCCATACCTGTTTTCCCGTATGGACTCGCTGACTGAGGACACAGTGATAACACCGCAACTGCATGCTGTTAACATGCAGCACGGCAGTATCCGTAACAAACTGGGCTGTTTTTACAACAATGTCTTTATTGACGTCGTCTGCATATGCCCAGAGGTTTGAAACACGTCTGGAACCATGGTGCCGTGCACGTTTGATATGATCGATCTTATGTTGCAGAGAGTCGTATTCTGCCGGGAGTTTTAAGAACCGTCTTTCAGCGACTGTGCCATCTTCACGCATAGTGGAGCATGTACATGCACTGGTAAAACCTGTCATCAAAGTCATAAAGGACAATGGGATTATCCTTTGTCCTGTGGATCATGGATTCCACGTAGATCTTTCTTTCAAGTTCATTTGGTAAGTGCCCGCCCCATAATGATTTCTTGATCTCAGGGCGCGAAAGGAACAGCCATCTGGCGGTGTTGCCTTTTTAAACTTTAACCGCATCCGAAAGCCTTAACTGTGGTTTACAGCTGACAATGGGTGTAACCCAAAAAACAGGTCTTCCAACCATTTTTAGAACTATATTTCAACCCATGCACCAACCGGGAGGAGCACAACGTAGGAATATATATGATTCTTACACCATACTCCGACATTTCAATCCATACACCCCCGCACATGATGCAGCTTTTAATTCTGGTAGCCAACAGCAGCAAGCACTTCGCGATATGGTGTTTCCATGGTTTTTGTGCTACCCCACTGCGTCAGCTTGCCATTCAAGCCTGTGTTGTATGGTCTTACCATCTCATACTCACAGATCGCATTGGTTCCCCGCAGAAATGCAAGCCCCTCATGGCAGGCAAGCAAGTCGTGTTGACGCTTCTCATCCTTAACCCGGTACTCATCGAACAATTTCTTGTATTTCTCGCCACTCCAGAGACCATTTTTCGTATTTCGGACGTCATGGCAGACGTTTTTTCCGACAAGAACAATATGAGAAATATGCTTCTCATCAGTTTTCAAAACCGTATCTGCAGCCACAACATCGCAGTTGAAATTGAAGGTACGGACAGTGTTCTTCCCCTTGAACTTATCCAGTTCAAAGGTCGCAATATTTGCTCCAACAAAGCCTCCGTTCATTACCAGCCAGTCGACATGGTGCATCCGGATATAGCCAGCAACAGCCGTAAGAGCGCCGCCAACAAACACATATTTTGCAACCGGTGGCATTTTCTTAACCACATCGATGCCAAGCGCTTCCAGCTTTCCCTTTCGTGCCAACCCCTCCGGTGTTCTTGGATATGGATCGCATACTACACACTTTAACACACCCTCGTTAAATAAGTAATGTGCCGCAACGACATCATCAACATCGGAATCCAGTTCTGCAACATATACTACTTCTTTCTCCATCATCAATTCCCTCCTATGATTTGTTTTAATGTTTTAAAAATGGAACATCCGGGAAACGATCCCGGAATAGTTCATGTCTATGCACCTGCTGTCCCATAACCTTTCCATACGATGTACGGAAAGGTTTGATAGATAAATATGAAAGGAGTAATCCCTGTGCGCCGATAGTTCTCACGCCAACGCACGCTGCTGTTATTCTGGCGGTTATCGTTATTTTGGTCCAGTGGAAAGTTCCACAGGCCGCAGACGGCTGAATTTTGAGAAGACCGTATGTGGCAGTCAAAAGGGATACCCGGGAATCGAACCCGGAAACAGCACACGCTGCGTCCTCACTACCCCTTCCGGGTTTCCCCGGAGTGTAAACAAATATCGAAAGGATTTCTGCCAGCCGATAACCCTGGCAGCTCGGTTTATGACCTTTACATGATACATATTGCGCCATTTAAAAAATCGTCAAAAGTTTTTGGAAATGTTTTGAAATATTTTCATTTCATATTGAAAGTGTAAACGAAAGTATTTTGAAAGGAGCAGAACATGGCAGCAATATTCGAAGGAAAAGAGTTCTGGTCCGGCTGTGTCAGCCTGATCGATGGGAAAATAGAGGAAGTCCATACATATGAGGAGGCACAAAGATGCGACTTCCACCATTCCTTATATTTTTCTGCGCAAGCTTTAGACCGCATGAAAACGGAAGAATCCGCATTCTTTTTTGTTGAAAACGGAGAAATCCATTCTGGATGCCGCAGCGACATTCCAAATTGGGTGATCGGAAAAATCGCAAAGCAAATTTTCATCGAAAGTGATCTGTAATGGGTCACTTTTTCTGCACTACACCCAAGTATGTGCCAATCACAGGATTCCACATTTCAATCCATACGCCCCCTCCACGGGAGCGCAACAATTTAATTTCAGAAATTGTCATGCGATTTGCCTATTTCTTTCACCCCATGCATTCCACTGGAATGCAACTATTTTCCATGTAATGCTTTGAACTTCTTTTCTTTCTCAAATCGCGGCATCTCATTCTCATGATAATCCGCGGATACATTGCAGAGCATATCCCGAAGATTAACCCAGTTGATCTTGATCACAGTCATCTCGACCGCTTTTGAACCATCGGAAACCAGTATTTCCTCCTCCTTTCATTACATATATTGCGCCTTTTGAAATTTCGTCAAAAATTTCCGGGAAATTTTTTGAAATATGTTTAATATTTCATATTAAAAGTGTAAATAAAACCATTGATGAAGGGAGAAAAGTCATGAAAACACAAAGAAATTTTAAATGCAAAGAATGCGGCATTTTTTCAGTAGCTTATGACACTCGAGATAGAAGACTTTTAAAAATATTCCCATGCAAATGCGGGAAAGTTGAGGTTTCCGCAAGAGGTGTCGACTCTTTTGCTATTTTTAAAGGAGACAATTTTGTTGAAGATCTCCTGCAAGAGGAAATCAACCCAACCGTGGAACACTATCCAGAAGACTACCTTACGCTTCCAGGGGAAATTTGGGGCATGATGGAAAAAGCGGAAGAACTAGGGAACAAAATCAACGATACCAACAAACCAGGCGAATATTATAGCGATATTTCCGAGGGAATGGTTACACTTGAATTATCTGGATTGTCGGATAACGGCGAGGAATTAACAATTACCGCCAGTGGAAGGTTTTTCGACGAATACAGCTGGCATTCAAAGAATCCCGAGGAAGTCATCAACCGCTTCAAAGAATCTTTGGAACGGTTCATTAATATCGAAGAAAAGGTACTGGCGGATGAGATCAATCTGAACAACGCCCGCAGCATTTGGGACAACGAAGAGTTTGAGTGGTCCAGCGGAAACAAAACGCCGCTCGATCTGTACGACTACGAATTAACCTGTTAATTTTCAAATCTCCGTCTATTTTGGCGGAGATTTTTATTTGTTTTATTTTGTTTTATTTTGAAAAATAACCAAAATAACCAAAAATAACCTTTTTTAAATTTCCTGTTGACACTTCACGATCAGTATGATATGATAAATGCATGAGATAAAAGAAGTGCCTGTCTTTTAACTCAGAGCTATTTGGATGTGTAGCTTTGAGTTAAGTGACGGGCTTTTTGTTTATCCAGCATTAATTAAAATGAAAGGAAAAGAAAAACATGTTAAAGATGATGAGTAGTAAAAATTTTAATAATGATTGTAGAACATACGGCGATTTCAGCAATATGTTTAGTTTCTCATGCTCAAAATCCGGGAAAACATGGGGACAGAACTATTATGATACACCTTCCCGCGGTCGATTTCGATTTTAAACCAGGCACTTAAAACCGAAATATTGCAAAACGCAGATGACCGCAGAGAGAAGAGGAAATTTCTTGATGCGGCTTTTTTATTGCAGAAAAAGCCATGGACAGGTAGCTGAGATGGATTAGCGAAGGACTGAAAATCCTTACAGGGTGGATCGTTACCACTCCTGTCCACTCCGCAGCGATGCGGTAAAAAAACTGAATGGATAAGAGAAAACAGGCACTTCTTTTATCCGCATGCATGTGAAGTGTTGTTGGCGGCACACCTGCCTTCCAAGCAGGACGGGCGGGTTCGAGACCCGTCACATGCTCTGATCCGTAGCTCAATGGTAGAGCACCCGGCTGTTAACCGGGGCGTTGAGGGTTCGAGACCCTCCGGACCAGCTTATGCGTCGGTGGCTCAGAGGCGACAGCAGCTGACTGTAAATCAGCCACAAAGAAACACCGGAGGTTCGAGTCCTCTCCGGCGCACTTATTTACTTCCGAGGACAAACAACAGAGTCACCGCCCTGTCACGGCGGAGATAGCGGGGCAGCACCCGTCGGAAGTGTTCCTGCTCCTGTAGCACAACTGGTAGTGCATCTGACTTGTAATCAGAAGGTTTCCGGTTCGAAGCCGGACGGGAGCTTTATGGATCTGTAGTATAGCGGCTAGTACATCCGGCTGTCTACCGGAAGATGAGGGTTCGATTCCCTCCTGATCCGCTTATGTGTCTGTAGCTCAGTTGGCAGAGCACGCGACTTTTAATCGTGGGGTCGTCGGGTTCAAGTCCCACCAGACACACTAAATATTCAAGAAAACCAAGGAAAGGAAGGGAAAATCAATGATTACAGCAGTAATGAGACAATATTCACAGGCAAGTATGAGTCAGTCGCAGTCATGTATCTGGCGTAGTTGTCGTGCAAATAAATATTGTCTCAAATTGAAAGAAATGTGGTCATTGTAGGGAAATTTCCGGGAGAATATTGGAAATACCTGGAATTGCAAAGCATACATCTTTCGATTGAGAGGTGTATGCTTTTATTTTTGCTGTGGTGGCTCAACTGGTAAAGCAACGGTCCTGAAAACCGTCATTCCGAAAGGATATCAGGGTTCGACTCCCTGCCACAGCGCTCATCTTCTCTTATCGGGAAGAATTATATGGCATCGTAGCCAAACGGCGAAGGCGTCCGGCTGCAACCCGGAAGGCGAGGGTTCGATCCCCTCCGATGCCTCTTATGCAGACATATAAAGGTAAATGGTACCCCTCCACACTGCTAATGTGGCATGCGGCACACCCGCTGTCCGGGTTCGATCCCCGGTGTCTGCGCTATATACCCCCATAGCTCAATTGGAAAGAGCAACAGATTTCTAATCTGTCGGTTAAGGGTTCGAGTCCCTTTGGGGATACTGGGCGATTCGTTCAATGGTAAGACATCTGATTCTGACTCAGAAAACAATGGTTCGATTCCATTATCGCCTGTTATGCACCTGTCTGATGGACAGAAACTGGTCTCCAAAACCGGTAACGAGGGTTCGAGTCCTTCCGGGTGTGCTCCGCCTTGGCGAAAAGGTTAACGCAGGGAGCTTTGAACTCTTTATCCGCGGGTTCGAATCCCGCAGGCGGCGTTAAAATATACACACAATGCAGCAGAAAAGTCGGGATTCCCCGGCTTCTTTCTTACTTGACTATAAGGTAGTTTTCTTCTTCCAGCTCTGGTTCTCCTTCGCTTTCCCATACTGCAAAACATGGAGAATACTGGCTGTCTGGACTTGTGCCAAAAATGTAGGTGTACCCCATGTGCTTGATCACGACGCACACTCCAAGGGAAATATTTTCCGTATATTTCCATTTACCCCGCCAAACGAAGGTACAGATACGGCACCGTGCTGTTCCGTCCGAAATGGCGTTAGAAATATCATTGTAAAACAAGGAAGATACTTTGCTGTCTTCCAACACTTTCGTATAAGCTTCAATTTTTTCTTCCCACTCATCCAACGTTTAAAATTTCTTTCTTTTGCCTTTTCCAGCCTCTTTTTTGCGGTCTCAAGATCTTTTCTGATGACATCTGGCTTGGAGATCTCATACTGAAGGTAAGTCCTCTGCTTCTCCATGCCAAGATTTGATGCCCTTTTGTGGTATTCTGCATTTATATCCACAATATCTCCATTACTTACCGCATATTCCTTCTTGTTAATTGGACACGCATTTTTGTCTCATCCTAACACTCGTGGCAGACAACGAATCCATTGCTGTAAATCTCATCAATCATGTATGGTTTGAATTCTGCATACCGGAATGCCATGCCTTCCATATACGGAGAAACATGGTCTTCCTCACTGATCCCATACACTTTGGCTCCTTTTTTGGGATCTCAAGGAACCACAAAACTGTCGTACCTTTCGTCCCGGCTTTTCCGATATATTCGTAAATCGTATGCATTTTTGGCTCTGCATCGCACAATGGGTGCATGCACAACTTCCTCAATTCTTTCATGCCAGCCTCCTATATCTAGTATATCAGCTTTGTTCCACATTTCGGACAATGATTTGGGCGCAGCTCACAGTAATCGTCGATCGCTGCAACCTCGTATCCGCAGAAAGGACACTCAATGTAATCGTCGGCATCATGTCCCTGGTAATGGACATCTATTCCATCCACAAATCTCTGCTTTAATTTTTGAACAGCCTCCCCTGCTTCCTGCAAAGCATCTGCAGAATTTTCGAGCAATTCCACGGTACCTTCAACTTCCCGTCCGGCTGGTTCTTTTTTGTATGTGTCTGCATACATCCGAAGTTTCTTGATCAGTTCATCCATTCTCTTTTCCTCCACATTTTTCCTGCAATTTTGAAAAAGGATATCCGGGAGTCGAACCCGGAATAACTTGCGCTGCGTACCCACTATCCTTTCCGGGGATTTCCCGGAACGTAAACATTTTTCGAAAGGATTTTCTGCCAGCCGGTAACCCTGGCAGCTCGGTTTATGACCTTTACACTATACATATTGCGCCTTTTGAAAAATCGTCAAAGATTTTTTGAAAAACTTACGCCATATCCAGTCCGATCTTTTCGAAGTAAAAACTGCACCGGTGGTTGCATTTTTCGTACACTGCAAACCGGACTTTCTTTGGTATCGTTTCGCCATGATCAAAAATAAAACTCTCACCATAAAAGCATAAAAAGACATATACCAGAATACGCAAGTACCCCGGTATATGTCTTAAATTACATATTCTGTTAGTCCAGATTACTGTCAGCTGATTCCTGATTAGCATTTTCTGCCAAAGAACGGATAACCTCTGCATTTTCTCCTGATAAATCAGAATCGATGCCGGAATTCTCGGTTTTATCTGCGTCAGTATCACTCTTTGATCCGCCGGAAATTGCCACCGTATCTTTGATACCGGTTAAATTAACATTGCGGTTAACCTTCGCATCGTAAGACTCAGCATTAACAATACTTGTCAGATCTATCCCTGTAGCTTCTTTGACACTCTCAAAGACCTTCGCCATAACAACAGGAACATTCCCGGCAACCTGTTCGATACCATTGCTGCCATCGCCGCCTCCGATGATTGTGATTTTGTCAATCTGTCCAAGCGGCTCAGCAACTTTGGCTGCAAGCTCTGGAAGCATTTTGATCGTCATTTCTGCAACAGCAGCCTTGTTATACTTTGAATAAGCTTCTGCTTTTTTCTCCATTGCTTGAGCTTCTGCAATACCTTTTGCTTCGATTGCCTGAGCTTCTGCTTTACCTACAGCGGCGATACCTTCTGCTTCTGATCTCTTGATTGCAAGAATACCTTCTGCTTCTTTTTTCTTCGCTTCCTTATCGGCCTCTGCCTTAATCTTTTGGATTTCTGCTTCCTTCTCCTGCTGATATTTTTCTGCATCAGCCTGACGGGATTTTTCAATCAGATTTGCTTCTGCAGCCTGCTGTCTGCTGTACTTATCTGCATCCGCCTGCTTCTTTACCGTCGCATTAAGTGTCTGTTCTGCAACCTGTGCTTCCTTCTCGCGAAGTTCAACAGTTCTTTCCTGCTCTGCAATATCTGCATTAACTTTTGCTGTCTCAATCGCTTTACGCTGTTCCTGTTCCTGAATCTTATAAGCAGCATCCGCAATCGCCTTCTTTGTGTCAGAGAGCTGCTGTAATTCTGCCTTTTTGATTGCAAGCTCGTTCTGCTTCTCAGCAATTTCCGTATCAGCGGCGACTTTTGCATCATTTGCTTCTCTTGCTGCCTTCGCCTGTGCAATCGCAACGTCTTTGTCAGCCTCTGCCTTTGCAATGCTTGCACTCTTCTGGATAGCAGCCATGTTATCCATACCAAGAGCATTGATCAGATCCTGTTCGTCCTCAATACGCTGAATATTGCAGGACTCGATCCATACACCGAGGGCATTCATATCCGGCTGCGCTTTGCTCTGAACCTCATCACCAAAAGATTTACGATCCTGGCACAAAGCACGCAATGTCTGCGTACCAACGATTTCTCTCATATTTCCCTGTAAAGAATCCTGTAAAGCTTCAACAATGTTGGATTCTTTCATATTAAGGAAATTCCGCATTGCCGCACGCGCCATATCTTCTGTAATCTTGATTGTAACAGTTTCTGTATGAGTTGAATATTCTTTATCTCCATCTTTTGTATTGCTGCCGTCAACAATCTCATCAACGATTGTTCTGGTATAGGTTTTCTCTTTGCCTACATCCTGCATGGAAATCAGACGGATTTTTGCAATCGCATCAATATCAACACCGATGAAATCTTTCGTTGGAACATAGCCTCCGGTTTTAATATCAATACCGATCTGCTTTAACAGAAGTTCGTCTTTTCTTTCCAGAAAAGGAATCTTAATTCCTGCCCGGCCAATTAACACCTTCGGAACTTTCTTAAGTCCGGAAATGATGTATGCCTTGTCTGCCGGCGCTTTGACATACCCGCTGGCAAGTATGCCGATAAGGATCACAACGACCGCGACAACCGCAATAATAATAGGATCAAATGGTAAACCACTCATATATTTTTTCCCTCACATTCTTTATGATTTTTTAAACTGCTATTTATGTACTCTCTTTAAAATTAACTCTCAATAGGCATCACCCCTTTCAAAAATAATACATACAACCGATCTTGAATCTGCTATACCCTCATATGCAAATTAGATTCTTGCTCAAGTTTTTCTTCCTTTCTCTGCTTTTCTGCATTTTCCAGGCGCTCTTCTGGGACTCCGACCGCATAGTATTCATCAATTTCCTTTTTGTATGCCTACACAAATCCCATAAGCTGTCGTAGGACATCCTATCTGTACATATTTTTTCCCACAATCATGCAGTTTTCGCAGTCTGGTTTGTTTCCTCGTAAGTCTATCCGTTAATTACTCCACTTTTGTCCATGATTTTTCCCTTTCTTTCCTACCGGAACTCACCGCCAAGATACAACTTCGCGAGATTATGCCCCTCCCGAAGTTGTCTATTTGTCAGAAGCGCAATATTGGTAAATTCCATACCCTCTCCATCTCTGATATAAACATCCGAAATTTTCTTCTCTTCATTCCATGCATACCGGTTACTGAATGCAATAATTGAATTTGTATATACAACTGCATCTCGATTAGTCGAGTAAATTCGATCCAGCATATCCATGCAGGCAGTTACTCCATCAGAAGCATCAATCACATAATCCGGCGCAATCGGTAATTGCTTAATATTGACAAGTTTTCCATCCTCAAAGTAAATTTTCATTTTTTCTCCCTCCAAAATCGTCTTATTTTCGTCTTCATTACACATATTGCGCCTTTTGAAAAATCGTCAAAGTAAATCAGAAATTTCTTGAAAATTTTTCTGAAATAAAAAAAAGAGCCTTATTCCAAGACTCTTTCTTTACACATTAACTATCACGCTTCGATTGAACCGGTATATAAATCTGCGACCCGATATGTAGCTTCTAATTCATCAATATCTATACGAGCCTTCCAGTTGTCTACTGTCACATCTTCATCCAGTTCAACCTTCCTTCTACAGGCGAGAAGAAACGGCTTGTTTGCTTAATTCTGGATACAATATGTCTTTTATAGACTGTAAACGGGCATTAATACTCTTTTATATATGCTTCTGCATCTCCCTCTCCAAAGTCTGCAACCAATATATTTAGACCCTTATTTTTCCGAATCCACTCGTCTCTGTACTTTTTAAAATCGTTAGATAATTCCCATCCGTCTTTTGAGCAGTCTCCCATAATAACAAAGGTGTATATGCCGTTTACTACACTTGGCAAAATAGGACTTATCATCTGTGTGTTCACATCATAATCCGGAAAGTCAAATTCATCTCGCATGATTTTTCCAAAATATTCAACCGCATTTTGTCTTGTGTTGGTAATTCTATCAAAATTGTAATCATTCACAATCGTCAATCTGTTTCTAATAGTTCCCATATTTATCTCCTTTCTGTCAGTCCATCATATGTAGTCAGTTCTTTTATTTGAGCATTAACGCGAAGAGGCATCCGACATTTACCACTCCCATGAGTACCGAAAACCACGATATTTGGGTTTGGAATGTCCGTAGGAAATGGGACTGTATATTTTTCATCGTGTTTCTTTGACTTTCTATTTATGAATCTCTCATGGATTTTCCTTGATATACCGTACATATTTATTCATCTCCTTATTATAAGCTTGACCATAACACGTTATAATTATAGCTTTTCAAAAGCATTGATGGAAGCTTTTTTATGAACTACCACTCCCATGCGGAGCATCATATGGAAGTGGTACTCTGCTGTTATTGATAGATAAGACAAGCCATGGAATCTTTTTCATTTTATACCCGTTCTTTCTGCCACAATCACTTCTTTGAAGTTAATTTAATTTGTAAATCGCATAGTGCTTCTAACGGAGTATTTCCTTTTCCAATAATATACTCTTTCGCTTCGTATTCCCAAAAATCGCGACAGCTCATATCACCTGCATCTACGTCCAATTCTGTTACTAAATACGGTTCCATATTAAATGCCAGATATTCTGCTCCAGAATAACATCCACCATACCGGTCTTGAACAATGCACAAAGGTGCAACAAGCAATTCTTCTAAAATTTTGTTTTCTATTTCATGCATAATTATATCACCACCTTTATTCAAATAACTGAAAGCATTGATATGGCATATATAATCCTATTCCCAAAAAACATCGTATCCTGGATTTGTAGAATTTGAGAAGCCAATTCATATAAATACCGTCAACTTTCGCATACTCTCTATTTTCTATATATGTATAAATTTCATCTATTTTATCTAATTCTTCGTCAACAGCAACTAAAACCTGTTTCCTTAATTTTCTTCCAGTTATCATTGCTTTCTTTTTTGAGCCATAAACAAGATCCGGATTACGGAATTCTAGTAAATGAATTATTAATTTCCGTTTTTCTGTATTGTACAAAACCTCTCTCGAAAATGGATAACATTCCTTGTATACTTTTGTTTGAAAAACTCCCATTTCTATTCTCCATTATCCTTTTAATTTCCTATTCTGAAGCATGCAAATAGCAAATTTCATCCCCCATTTTTTAATCCTCTTCTATTGTTTCTTCATCCGGATCATATTGAGTTATGGAATGATCACGTTTTCTTTTTTCTTCAAAATCTTTTCGGTCCGCATACACGATAAGAAAAAGCTCAACGATGGAAATCATAATAAAAATTAATGAGCGTGAAAAAGTTTCAACTCCAATAGCCCCCATGTATACAAGTCCCATAAATAAAATTACAATACTTATTATCAACATTTTTCCTTTCTCCTTCTTTTCATTTAAAGACTCTTTATTTCTATATGTAATTGGACATTCTGAACAAGGTTTATTATCAGCTTCTTGATTAGTCATTTCTTTCCCAAGAATTTCACAAAAATGAGTAACATTTTTATCCACCGCCATATCTATGTTTACACAAAATGAGCACGCTACGCATACAGCAATTGGTTTCTCTACCGTAATTTCAACTCCATACGCCTCAAAATTTTGAACCACTCTTTCACTCTCCTTTTTTCTTTGTTACCATCTCATTACTTTTTCAAAAAGAATTATGTATTGCGCATATGAACGTCTATAAAAATACAAATGATAGCAATATTTACATTTTCTTTTTACAGTATAGCAATTTATGCAATTTATGCAAATCCAAGCTGTCCGGTCTGTTCCTCCCGGATTTTCATATTGCCGGTACGCTTCGCCACACATAATTCCGGAAGATTTGCTTTTACAAGAGCAGCCGGAATCGGAGGACATACAGCATTTCCACACCTGCGTACCTGCTCACTCCGTGGGTATTTTTTCCCTGTGTAATCGCGGTCTATGATGTAATCATCTGGAAATCCCTGGCATCCATACAGTTCTTTCGGTTCAAGCATCCTCAATCCGATATCCACGATCTTATAGTCGGTACCATTAATTGTAACTAAACCAAATCGATCTCTTGATGTAACCGTATCCAAAGGTTCCTTAACATCCTGTCCAGTTCCCTGACCATAATACTTGATCAGAAATGCTCTAACCTCTCCGAAATGACCATCGCCTGCTGTGATTGTTGGAATTGGCTCCTTCACGTCCCTTCCATCGCAATGATTATTCATTTGGATCAGATTAACTGCACACAGACTGTTATGATCCCAGGATGTTACTGTCGGTAACGGATTTTCGACAGTATCACCAGCTCCAGTGTATCCTCCGTCATAATATTTATGTAGAAACGACGTGACCAATCCGTATCGGTTCGAACCATCCACGGTCATTATCGGATCTTCAATCGATTGGCTTCTGACTTCATCCTTCGATGTTTCGGAATAATACTGAATCAGCGTTGGGCTGATAAGGCACTGTTGATTTCCTGTTGTAATTGTATGTATAGGATTTTTACAATTTCCACCTGGATGATTTGTTGTATTGGTTCCCATATATGGAACAATCTTAGGTTCCACAATTCCATATCCGTGTTTTCCAGTAATAGTAGGTAAAGGCTCTTTGATGTCGTTTTGTCTACGCTCTCCACCATGATTGCATTGGATAATAAACGGCTCCGGATTGTCTAATACGAACTTTTTTAATCCTCTTGCGATTCGATCCATTGTTTTCTGCGCCAATGGACGTACAGCGCGTATTCCATACTTCTCTTTGATTTCCTTAGATGTATCGAATATACTCGGACACGGCATGGAAAAATCCAATTGCGTGTACGCTCCTACATAAGGTTTGGCAAGACCTGCTTTAACCGCTTCACTGTCTGCCGGTCCATGTGTTGGTTCCGGCCAGACAATCGGCTTGCCATCACACCGTGCAATCATAAAGAATCTCTTTCTCATAGTAGGTGCGCCATAATCAGCTGCTACAAGTTCCTTTGTATCTATCTCATATCCAAGTGCTTCTAGCTGCTTTCTCCATTTTTTGTATGTCTGGCCGCTCCTTTTAGGATCTGGTTGGAATATCTGGCGATCTACAGGAACAACTTCTCCTGGATCTGCAACCCTCGTACGCGGCTCGTTCTTCTCTCTGTCATGCCTTCCTACCATGCTGACAATAACGCGTCCTGTATCTTTATCCCTGATAGGAATACATGGTCCCCATGTCTGAAATTCTTCCACATTTTCAAGCATGATAACTCTTGGTCTGACAAGTGCCGCCCATTTAAGCACAACCCACGCAAGACCGCGAATATTCTTTTCTACCGGTTTTCCCCCCTTGGCCTTGGAAAAATGCTTACAGTCCGGAGAAAACCATGCAAGACCGACAGGGTGCCCCTTGCAGGCTTTTACTGGATCAACCTCCCATACGTTTTCACAATAGTGTTTTGTATTGGGATGATTTACTTTATGCATCTTAATGGCCTCCGGATCATGGTTAATAGCTATGTCTACGCTGTATCCGGTAGCAAGTTCAATTCCTGTGGAAGCTCCTCCTCCGCCCGCAAAATTATCTACAACTAATTCTCCGTTGATCATATTGTTACGCTCCTTCTGCATTAGTGAATTCTTTCTTTGCGCTACTTTTTTAAAAATTATGTTTGTACTTACCCCTCCTCCCCCAAAATATACATTTCCGTTATACATTTCATATGTGCAAATATAATAAAACAGATATAATAATGATGGCCACTGAAACCGCCACTTTAGCAAGGGATTCAACATAATTCCTTTTGATTTTTTCGTCGCAAGAATTCTTCCAACACTCAATGATAAAATTTAATATTGTCATAGCTCATTTCTCCTATTTATTTCTTAACAGTTACATTAAAAATACTTTTCAAAATACAAATTATTAACCAAATACCGGTTGCAATGGACCACTTAAATGTTAATCCAAAACACATCGTAATCAGCTTAATAACTCCACATGTTACAATCCAACTTAGTCCATAACAAACTGCCAACACAAGAATTACAGCTGCTACACATGCTCCACATTCCACTAACTTATCCTTTAAAGTACACATTCCGATCCTCCTTATATCTGCAAACCTCTGCTATTTATTTCTGACCTAATAGCGGTGTTCTTTTCGTATCATTCTTCCTTTTCAATCGAAATTACTTCATCAGATGCAATCATCTTACTGACAGAGCAAAAAACTCATAGATAATAAAACAAATTAATGCAACAGCAGCTATCTCCATGAGAGGGAGAATTACTAATAATGTTATCTCCTCCATGAATACTTCTTGATAATCCTTTAATTTTTCCCATTCGAAATAAAGCGAGAGCCATTTTTCAAATGGCATATTAATAAACGCAAGCACTACATATGCTATGATAAAAATTAACACCTTGAATGTTATACACTCATTCCATAACACCTTTAATACATTTTCTTTTTTGATATTTTTTTCTTTGACATGTACTATTTCTCCTATAATCTTATTTTCTATTATTTTCCCTATGGACGAATATGAAACCCGAACGAAAATCGTTCATTGATCTCTTTTCGGATCATATCCATTACTTTCGGGTCATTTGTGTAGAATATTGGAATCCCGGTACCATCCGGTTTGCATTCAATTCCTTTTTTTCGGATCTTTTCTATAATCTTTTCCTTTTCACTTGCCGGAGGGATATATGATGGCACCTCCGGTGTTTCTGATGCTTTCTTTGACATATTATATCTCCTTGCTTTATATCTTATATTCTTTTCTGTCACCATCTTTTGTGGTGCCAGACAATACAACACGTCCATTGATGATTTCCGCCCTTTGGTCACTGGCTAGTGCAAGCGCGGAAAGAAAATCAGGATCCCATATGATATTTCGTACCATATGGCGGTTTATTAAAAAAATTGTCCCATTATCAGGAAATACCTGCAGACAAGTAGTTAACATTTTTTTGAGGTCTTCATCACCAACAAGAATGTAGCCCTTATTATTTTTAAAACCATAAGAACACATGTCGCACACGTAGGTAAAATACTCATCTGCGTTTCTGAATCCTTTTTTCCTGATTTCATTTTCTGTAAGGGGGATGCAACAATAATTCCTGTATGCTGTTATCTTGCTGGCAAAATAACAAACAGCAAACACAATGAAACAAATAATCAGTTCAAATAAGGGAAGAACAAAAAATGCATCGTAAAAATGATATTCCCCATCTGACCATTGTGGACAGTTGAAACTAAGCCATTTATTAATTGGAATGTTAATAAATGCAATTACTGCATACAAAAAGACAATAAGTAGTACCGTAATAAATGGTAGGTATTCATCCATGAGCGTTTTTAGTAATTTTTTCTTCTTTGATAGTCCTTTTGTTTTTGACATGTTATTTCTCCTCTGATTCTGTATTTTTGTTTGATTTGTTCAAATATGTATACCATCGCTTCACCAGTCATACTGGATGATTCATCGGTTCCGAAGAACCGCTTCCTCATGCTCGGTTATTCAATAGCCGAGTTCGGTTGACATATATGGCAACATCCTTTTATTTCAACCCTGCACCCCTTGCGGGATGCAACTAATGTTCATATCTGAATTCCTTCCTACCATTTCTTATTTTCAACCCATGCACCCCTTGCGGGGGTGCAACTTGTAACACCTCCGAATGCATCTGTTTCTATTGAATTTCAACCCATACATCCCATAAGGGATGCAACTATATCTATGCAGGCAGCGACGATTCAGTATAATATTTCACCCCTGCACCCTTGCGTGGTGCAACTATAACAGTGGCTTAAAGCTATTCACTAACCTCTATCCCCGTGGGATTATTTTTAACTGTTTACTTCCTTCGTTATGAATATTGCGCCATTTAAACAAACGTCAAAAAAATTTTAAAAGAATATTGTATTTATTTTTATACATAGTAACAAACTTTTATTTTAATATAATATTATTATCTCAATTCTTCTATTTTTTCGAACGGGATACAACATTTAATTTCTCTGGATGAAGTGTCCTTTAGTTTTAATACAACACTCATGATTGTATTTGGATTAAAATAAATTTTTTTACCATATTTTATAAGGTCTACGTTACGATCTACAAGCGTTTTTAATATAGTAATATATACACTTGCCTCTTCTGCTCCCATTCCTATATAAGGAATTTTTTTATCGACAGCCACTCCTCTGTTTTTTAATTTATCTTTTAAATTACCAAGAAATTTTATCTGCGCATCGCTTGCTGTTTTTTTTGAACTAAAAACAGCAATATTAACTGTAATCGCCCCATTTTCGAGCATTTCTTCTTCCAAAGGCTTTTGGTTCTTTAATTTCTCTTCGTCTTTTTTCTTTTTTTCTGCCAAAGCAAAGATTTTCGACTGGAATTCTCCAAACTCACTACGCCCCTGCTCTTTTGCCCTCAGTTCCTTTTCGAGTATTTCCTTAAACATTTTCTTTTTTTTATCAATTGTTTTTTCCTGCATTCTTGGTGTAATAAGCATCATTTTCCCCTCTGCCTTCATCTTCGAAATACGAGAGGCAAGATCAATCAGTCTGGATGCTTGAAGTTTGTTAATATTTCCTTTGTGAAACCCGTCATACTCATTCATAAGACGTCCAATTTGATTTTCAGTTGCTTTTATTTTCCCCCATTCATCCTGTAATGCCACGTTCCAGGAATATTTCATATAATCTGGAGATATCATACAAAAATCATGAACAAATGAAATTGCATCCTGCATTTTCATTTCACCGATATAATATTTCCCGACACTAGCAGTAAGATCAAACGTAACTGTTGTATTTCCCATAACATCTGGATCAGCAAGGTAAATATGGTCATTCCATGTAGGTTTGATACAATAACGATGTTCCGTATCCGGCATAAGTGAGTAATCCATTCCAAGGAAATCATAATCATTTTGGAATTCATCCATTTTCTTTGAATTATATTTATCTACTGCATGCGCAAGGTCGTTTAAATCTGCATGTGGTTTCTTCCGCGCAGAAGATATAATTTCTTCCTGCTCCTGCACAAAGCGATTAACCTGCTCCAACCGATATTCATATGCCTTTGTAAGTTCTGCAAATCGTCCTGCAATTTCATCGCTAATCTCAAGCGGATCAGTCTCACCTTCAAGCATTCGAGACTGTTTCTTTCCAAGAAGTTTTGCATCTATACCAAAAAGAGTAAGAGCTGTACACAGATTTGTTCCGCTGCCATCATCTGGAAGAATATCAATGCATAAACAGTTTTCCTTACCTTCATAGAGCCGGGTTCCTCTTCCGATGATCTGCTGATACAAAGACGCGTTGCACGTCGGCCGGAAGTTGATAATGGTATCCGTAATAGGAAGATCTGTACCTTCTGTTAAAACCATGCAGTTAATAATGGCGCGGACACTCCCGTTCATAAAACCATCAAGCATATTTTTTCTATCTTCTTCCTGCGTTTTCCCTGATAAAACAGCAACACTGCCACGTTCTTTTTCCGGGAGCAGTTTGTCAACTACTGCCTTCAGGAAATTACAGGTTCTGACAGTAGTACAATAAATAAGAATATGCCGATTCTCCTGAAGACAGTCTGTAAGAACTTTTGCAACACTTATTACAGCTTCTTCCGTAATACAACCGTCCAAATCGGATACATTAAAATCCCCCATAGATTTTTTTACGCCTTTCAGGGAATATTTTGCACGGACCTCCCGGCAGTGCACCGGACTTAAATATTTATTTTTAATCCCCCAACGAAGGTCCTTTGCATAAATAATCTCGTTAAAAACGTCATCTAACCGGACGTTGTCGCTACGCTTCGGAGTTGCCGTGACACCGATCACACGCTTAGCGCCGGAAAAGTAATTTAAGATCTTCTTATAGGATGGCGCGGCAGCGTGGTGCGCCTCATCAATGATGATCGTGTGGAAATCGTCCGGCTTATACTGCTTAAGACGGGAGTCATGGCTGAGTGTCTGAACACTCGCAGATACTACCTCTTCCCCATTGGAATGGTTTTCTGCCTTTTCTACGCCAAAACTACAGTCGAAATACCGTCTCGGCTGGTTGACCAGTTCATCCCTGTGTGAAAGAATAAGCACTCTTCCGTATCTCTTAAAATGGGAGAAGATCCATGTCTTCCCAAGCCCTGTTGCAAGAGCAATCAGGAATCTTCCTTCTTTTAAGCTGTCTACCTTATCAATGCATTCCTGCTGGTATGGTCTTGATTTTTTCTCTGCTATCTTCTTATTCTGATTCATTTTTTAATCTCCCTGTATTTTGTCATGTTTATGTGGTTTTTGCGCCGCTTCGTGCGGTCTTGTAAAAGAAGCATCCGGGAATCGCACCCGGAAGCAGCATGTGCTGCTGTCCTCCTGCTCCTTTCCGGGTTTTCCCGGAAGCGTAAACATTTTCGAAAGGATTTCTGCCAGCCGGTAACCCTGGCAGCCCGGTTTATGACCTTTACAATACACATATTGCGCCATCTGGAAAATTGTCAAAGGAATTTAGAAAGTTTTTTAAAAATATTTTTACAACCGTATACTGAAAAACCTCATATTTTAATTTTTGAAATAAACTGTATACATCGTCTGCTTGCAGGCAGAAAAAGAAGGAACGGTTTCCCATTCCCCCTTAAGTGATTTGTTGCTATCTTCTCTTATCCACAACTTCCTTCGGGACATCCCAGATTTTTTCGCTGATTTCCTTCTCGATTTCATCGTAAACTTCCTTCGACTCCATTGCCGGAACCAGGAATATGAATTCGTGGCAATCTCCATCTAGCGGCTTTTTTGCCATAAGAAGCAGTGTATCCTTAAACAGATCCGTGCAATACAGTTTAAGTGCATTGCATTTACCAACCGTATACAGTTCGTCCATGGAAAGACCAAGCATATCTGCGTAATCGCCATCAAATTCCGCAGACAACGCAACGTAATATCTGCCACCATACTCAAGAAGATATTCCAGGCATCCGTTACCTTCTTCCCACAGTTCGCGGTATGCCCTTTGCAATTCTTCCGGAAGCTGTTCCTCGCTGACATCGTATTCCCCGTTGTGATGCAGGTCACCGCAGCAATTACTCCAGAAAGTAATTACTTTATACATTTCATCCCGATCTTTAAATTCTTTGTACTCTTTCATAGTTTCAATTCTCCTTTCAAATATGTTTTGTTTACACCCTTAATATGCAATAAAAAAAGAAGAGCCCGAAGACTCTCCTTAATGTTATCTGCAGGTGTCAGATTTTAAACCGCAGGTTACTGTGTACCTCAAAACTGGTACCTCGCAGATCTTTCTGCAGTCTGTCCTTGATTTTCCAACCAACCTGTTTCATATCCGGCAGCTCGTATGCGGTCTTTCCCCGCACAAGCCGGTACACCGGTTCCCCAAGTTTAAACGCAGATGTCGTATGCTGGGAACACCAGAGATCAACTTCCTCATCGTTTTCAAGGAAAAGATCAAGAATGACATAAGGGAACTCCGGATGTTCTTTGATGTCTTTTAACAGCTGGTCGTAAGATATAAGTTCATGCATGTTAATACACTTCCCCATATCCAATGACTTCCGCCCATGTTGTCTCATGGTGGTTGCCTTCTTTTGCGTACAGGATGACACCGTCCGGTTTCCGGAAAATCTTTTCGTAGCCGTCCATTGCGGCGCGTTCTTCAGACTGGTAGGTTGCTTCGACTGTGATCGCGCCGGCAAGCTGCGGGTATTTATTCAGGATCTCCGGGAGATTTTCTGTCTTTGCGTGCGCAATCTTTCCCCAGTCACTTCCACTTCCTTCCGGAAGGAAAATGGCTGTCTCATCTGCATTGTCCAGGAGTCCACGGTTGTTGTAGTGTCCTCTTCTGGCAATGATGGTCTGGTTTTTGTCTTTGCTCCAAAGTGTATCCCATCCATGGAATATGTCTGATATTAACGCAGTGTGAATATAAATTTGTTTGTTTTGACTGCGTTCCTTGTCGATCTCATCCCATCTTTTCTGGCATTTTTCTGCGAAGCCAGCCTCGAATTCAACATCAATATGCTTTGCTTCCTTTGTGACGATCGGCACAAGATATGTTTTCGCAACATACTCCTGCAGCTCATCGTAAAAACTGGTTTTGTAATCCAGATCCTTGCCGAAAATATCGATATCATGTGCGATCCGGTGCATTTCTGCATACGCATCTGTCACGTAAGAATTCCATCGGTTGCTTTTCATGAACTGGAAGTTCCCAGACAGGACATCCACCCAGAACATCTTGCATTTCTCTGCGAAATCCTCAACATTCTCTGCGTATTCGCTTCTGTAATACTTGAGTGGGGGCAGAGATGGATCCGCGCAGCTGACGTAAATCTTCTTGATTGACCGCTTAAAAGCGACACTTCTTACTTTGTAATAGCTCATGGTAATATCTCCTTTCGATGATGTTTTTATCTACATCAGGAATATGAAACAAAAAAAGAGCCTGCACCGCCGCAAGCCCTTCTTCGTTGTTGTTAAATGAGTTCTTTTGCCTTGAGATCTTCGATCATGTCATGGATTGCTGCATTGATCGCTTTGCGCTCTTCTCCACGCGGCATCGCATAAACAGGATTAAGGTTTTTATCCATGCCTACACAGCTTTCTGAGTGCCCGGATAAGTAATCGCTCTTGGCGCCCTTGGCTTTCAGCATATCGGTCAGGTAGCATGCACCAGCGCGGGCAAACATCTCAACGGTGGATGACCAGTATCCAAACTTGTCTTTGGCAGTGCAGTCATCCATCTTTTTGGATTCCTTGTGGTATTCCGATAACATCTGCATGTCATTATAGGAAGCAGTCACAGCCCTTTCGTATCTGTACCAGGTCCAGAACAGATCTTTTCTGGATTCCTTATTGATCACACGCCCAGTCACTTCTTTTTTGTAGGAAGAAAGTGCCTCGATTGCAGCTGTTGCCGTTCCATCAATGGATATAAGGTGCTCCTCTTTATCTGCGAAGATATTCCTTACCAGTTCCGCTCTCTTTTTGACCTGCGCATCTGTAAGACCGTCTGCCGGGAAAACAGAATCAATGCATTTCTGAAGAAGTTTTTCTGTATTCCCAATTTTCTTTGCCTTCTCAGCTTCGATCTCTTCTTTTGTCGCCTTGCGGTACTGCATGGCAGAAATCACATTTCGCACACTCTCCGGGATTTTTTCTTTCTCAAATGATTCTGTCATCATCTTCTTTAATCCCAATTTCTTTGCTACGATGTCATCAAGTGCATGGAACATCTCATGGCCAAGCGATCCGGCTCCTTTCATCTTCGTAATATTGATTACCTCACGAAGCGGCTCGTAATGAGCGACGGCGGACCCCTGCCCTCTTGCACCAAAAGCGATTGCAAGACGGCCCCAGAAAGACACAGAAGATAACGGGATGCCAAGGACATCTGCAAAATCGCAGAATGCTTCGTACGCCATGTTAAGACTTGCCTGTGCGTCCTTTTCGGACATCCAGTTGCCGAACTCTCCACCGCGGATACCAAAATCCTTAAGGAAATCCTCTCCTACGATATCCCGTCCGTTCCGGACATCAGGAAGACCGGTACGCTCAACCCGTTTCAGCTGCTTTGGAGTAGCAGAAGCCTTGCGAGGCTTCTTGGCTCTCAGCTGCTTTGCATATTCCTGACACTTACAAAGTGCTTCCTCGTATGTTGGGATATTCTTTTCAATGACAGAATACCCTTTGGAAACAATGTAAGTATCCCTGATGCATCCGACACGGCTGCGGCTGTAAAAACCATCCGGGGAATATTTTTCAATCTTCCATCCTGCCGGAACCTTATCCTCTTTCTTCACAGCAAACTGTTCCATCTCCATATAATGTATGTAATTGCAGAACGTCTGGTGATTGCAGCGGATTGCACGCAAAAGCTTTGTCTGGAATAATCCGGTATACTCCGTTTTGGAAGAGATACTGTAACGCGTACTGCGCTCCGGATCAACAATCTGGTTGTAAACAACCTGCTGTTTCTCCATGAACTCTTCTTCAGAAGAAACACCCGACATGGTATCCCTGATCATGGTCACGAATTTGACGTAACACTCCATCCGGTATTTCACCTTCTCTGGATCGTCCTGCTCGAAATACGAAACATATGGCTTTGCTGGAATTGCATTGCGCACCTCTTTGATCGCGTAAGCGACTACCTTCGGAACGCCAGCTTCAACCATCTGCTCGTAATCCGGTTTCTTCCAGATATTGTCTTTCTTTACGAATTTTGCTTTCTCAGCATCATTCATATCCAAAAGATCCTCAAGATTGATGCCTCCAGCTGACCAGAGTTCCTTTCTCGCGCCTCCGATATGTTCTCCAAAATCTCTGGAAACCTTAAGCGCCGATGTTCCGGATACCTCCGGTGTATTGAATAAACTCATCTGTCCTTCCATAATAAATTATCTCCTTTCGATTTTCAAAATTTGTTTACATCAGGAATATGAGATGAAAAAAGCGCCGCAAACTTTTCTTGTTGCATATTAAAGATATACAGGACTACGACGACATCGACGAATACCTCTGATGCAGCCAAGGCATTCAATGTATACAAAAAGCAGTTTCTTTCCCAGAATTTCTGGAAACGAGAAACTGCTTGCTATTTTTGTGTTAACTAACTTTGATCAATCAAAGTACATCCTTACACAATTCTTCCTCTTTTTTCAACCACCGGGGCATACGCCTTGGATGAATACTGTCCATACGACATGCCCCGCGCACGCGCCTCATGATTAACCTTATTAAGTTCTGTATTCGTCTTTTTCTTTCTTCTTGCCGAAATGCTAGTTGTTTCTGTTCTCATATGTTGTACCAGTCCTTTGTATATTTTAAAGGGAAAATTTTAAAGATGCTCCCTTTCTTTAACTTTAATATGAAATACCTGTTTGATATAGAAATGCCAGCAAGCAGAAAGTAATTGCTCGGCTTTTATCAGTTAGAACTGGCCATACTTCCATTTCCATGATTCTCCTTTTTTCTTCCTCCGAAACTTACCAGAGAAACTTATTTTGCAAACTCAATTTTATCTCCGATGTATTTATTAACCAGTTCTTTTGCGTTCAATAAATATATCTTGTTCATGCAGTCTGTATTAATTTCGATCCCTGTAACAATATTGTCGTGGTTGTAATGTATTCCTCCCAAAGTGCAACCTGGTATACGGATTGCAAGGCATTTATTCCTTTTACAGAATTCATCCGCCAAAATATAGTGCCGGTTGGCACTTGCGTCTGACATAGCCTTCATAAGAGCATCCAATTCGTCAGTAAGCTCGCAAGCGTATGCACCTACATCTGCAAACGGAGTTCCTTTGTTTTTGTTAATTAATCTCATTGTATCCTCTCTTTCTTATGCATATCTTACAATTTGATAGTTCCAAAAGGTACATCATGAAACTGCTTTAAAACCGCCGACTTTCGTTTCTCGTCCGTTTCAAAACTCGGAACCGGTGGAAATTGAATTTCTCCGCTCTTCTTATATTTTCCATTTTCATCACACTCGCAGAGAATATGCACCAAATATCTGCTCTCAACAATAATATCCGCGAATAAACGGCCTTCCCGAAATTCAATTCCTGCTACATAGCCAATCCCCTTCAAAGGATAGCCAAGACCTTTAATTTGACACGATTTAACCATTTCATCTGGAATTTCCATATACTCCGGCTGATTCATATCGGTGCTGGTGACAAATTCCTTATCCGTGGTATACGTAAATTCCAAACCCTTATACGACCATTTAAACCATGATACACTCAATAATTTCAGACTTTTCCCCTTATACTCGAATGTTTCTCCAAACTTACACGGTAATGGAATTCTCATAATAACACTCCCAAATTCCTCCTTAACTTAATTGATTTCTCTTAATAGCTTGACATACCATGTGTCATTAATATCTTCCTCTGATATACCTTTAAAATCCTCAAGCGATCTGATTGCACGCCACCAACTTCCACATCCGTAAACGATTCTTTTTAACTCTGGCACAAAGATAGCCGGATTATTGAAGGTACTATTCTTTAAAATACATGTCTTTTCATCCAATGATGTTGTGATACTTATTGGCAAATCTCCAATGTAAATACCTATGTAAGACTTCCCTCCATACTCTTCTCCACACGGTACAACTTCACACAACGTACCACATTCATATCTAATACCTTTTGTCTCTATTTTTGCATTTTCGATACCATTAATTGTCAACGGATACTCAATATACCGGCTCTTGTATTTTTTACATTCTTCACATTCTTTGTGTGAAACCACTTTCACCTGATCGTCTTCCCACCCATTGACAACACAATGAAACTCATTAAATTTCTTTCCCGTGAATGGATGACAGAACCGACATTTATATCTTTTTGTCTCTTTTAAATCTTCAAATTCTTTTTCTTCCATGATTTTCCCTCCGAATTCTTTTAAATAAGAGTATATTCCTCCCCCAACTCAAGATTGATTTTGTAATTGCCATTGTTGTATACCTGAACTCTCATATTACAAAATTTACCATCCTGGTCGTGAGAATCTGGGTCATAAGGATAGGTAAATCCTGCTTTTGTCAAATGTCTGAGAACTCTTCGTTCCGTTGTTGTCCGGCAACATCTTTCTTCAAAAGAAATCTTTCCATCATCAAGATTAACAAGACTGCAGTAGCCAGATGGACTATCGCCTCCATATTTGTGTTTGTCGTCCCGGAATGGAATTACCAAATATACTCCGATTACATTTCCTCTTTTCTTCTGCACAACAACTGCACCATCTTTTAAGTTGATTTTTCTGTCCAAATTAACACAATTTTGCGTTTCGTTAATACTAATATTCTGCATCACAGTTACCTCAAAAACTACAATTTCCAAATGCTCCATACGGGAGCGCCATTGGTTCTCTCACATAAATAAAAACAAACTGATTACTTTTAATTGCTATATTGACAGGTGTGTAAAATACGTTCTAATTCTTGTCCGGTTCGGGTAGCCCCTGTCCCACATATCCCAGTAATTTTCTCCTGCTTTTCTCGTACATGCAATGCTTTCTACATGAGACTTCCGATCCATCTTACGCTTCTGTGAATAAGAAAACAGAATTTTTTCTCCATTCCCAAACCGGTAGAGGTTTTCCTGTTTTTTCTTTGTTTTTCTTCCTTTCCCCTTAACTCTCTTTTTGTACATACAAAATCCCCTCTCGAACAAATGTCTGTTTATCTTTTCTAATATACATATTGCGCCATTCAAAAAATTGTCAAAGAGTTTTGGAAAATTTTATAAAAAAAAGAGAGGAAAATTTTTCCCTCTCTTTAATGTGATATTTGGATTGTTTAAAAGAACATAAAACACAGTGGAAGTACGAAGATTGCGTACAGGACCATCGCCGCAACCATAATGGATACACATTTGGTCTTGAAAATTTTAACGTCATGACAGAATTCATCTTCTGTTGAGTACAACTTCTTAACCTGATCAGTAAATACTGAGGGTTCTTCTCCTGATTTAACAATATCGTTAAACAGGTTGAACTTCGTAATTTTCGCATGTACACCATATTCTAATTTCCATCCACATATTCCAAACAAGTGCGGAAACCTGCACGAAAAGTCATAAGGGTTTTGTATTCTCTTCAGAAAATATCCCTTTTCTTCCATCGTTTTGCCTGGAACCATGTTGTACCCCACATCCTTGTTGAAAGTTTCGTAATACTTTCCAAGATACTCGCACAGCTTCTCAAAATTTTCAACACGATATTTCTTCTTGCCGTATGCAAAATCATCTCGCAAATTTTCATATTGATCGCTTGCGTCAACATATTTTTCTGCAATCTTGCACATTTCCTTCAATTTTTCTGAAGCAAATCCACCTCTGAAAATGCCGTAGTAAAATACCAGAACAGGCACCGCAATCAACAGAACAATTCCTGCAAGATACAAAAGTCCAAGTCCGACGACAAGAAACTCATACCCAACAGCCTGAAAATATTCGGCAGCGCCCGCTCCGGACTTTCCGACACTCGTCATCACTTCCGTTGCGTGCTGCAGCAACTCAAGATACTTATTTAGCATTTTTCATTTTCCTCCTCTTCACTATGCAAATTCTTTATTCATTCATAAGATTCGGTGGCACACGCTGGCACACCAGACTACGATCCTGGATGTTGTACTCAAAATCCGTTGAAATCCCATATTCCGGAATAAACTGCGAACCATGAATATATGGAATCCCCTTCCATTTTCCGGAAGTGTCACACTTAATAATCCCATATGAATTCAGTTCTGGACACCATACAGGTTGTCCCTGCATTTCTCTTAATTCTTCCAAAGTTAATGATTCCCTGCTCATTGTTTTCCTCTCTTTCTTTTTTTTAAAGGAATCCTCCGGACTCGAACCGGATGAACAGGCCATTTCTGCATAGACAACTACAGTCCTGTGGCTCCCCTCCTGCACTACAACTGACTACTCCCACAGGCAAGCCTGTGGGGTTCTTACTCTCAAGTTTTGCCTGTAATCGTACACCATTTGCAGGCTTTGGAATACAGGTATAGTCTGTTTTAAGCAAGGACTTTATTACCATGCAGCCCTACGGCCACATTATTATGTAAGAAAGCTAGTTGTTTTTCGGTAAATTTCTGTCTGGCGACAAGGAAGCATAGTCAGTCTCCCTACGGATATATAGTTATGCGGTTTTAATTCCGCTGTTCAGCACTTTGATTTTATTTTCTTTTATCCATTCAATGAATTCCTTTTCCATGCCGTAGCATTTTTTAAATTCTGCAGCACATTTCATTTTTATCTATATCTTTGGTTCTGTGATCGTAGCAGTACAACAGTCTGCTCCTCAATGTATTTGACCCCTTTAAGTGTTTTTTGTACGATATTTATGTATATCCTTTCTGTTCATACTGTTATATGTTTAATTTATACAAAAAGAAAGTAGGAAAAAGGGCTTTCATCCCACAGGCAAGCCTATGGGTTTTTCGCCATAAATTTATAACGTCGTGAACGTGGTGCAGAAACGATATTATTAAATTAGGAGGTTTGTGGAGGAACCCGCCCCACAAGAAAGGATAGAGGATCATCACCCCTCTGTTTACCCTTTCAATACACATATTGCGCCATTTGAAAAATCGTCAAAGGATTTTGAAAAATTTTTTTACAAAGTTTTGAAAGAATCTTGGGAAAAGAGAAAATATAGGGAAAATTGCCACCGAAGGTTGCCATAAAAAAAAGAGTCCGCCATCAGACGAACCCTTTTAATCTTATTTTTCTGCGTTGCACTCTGCCATTGTCGTAAGAACTGTAAGAAGCCCCGCTTCGCCAATGCTGTCGCTATGGGAAATGATACCTTCAAGCTCGTTTAAAAATGGATCTCCATCCCCATGATCTTTCTGTGGGCATCTCTTAACCATTTCCGGCATCTTGACCTCAATGATGTCGTGGTCTCCCATGCCATCCACGCTTTTGTCATCCCCACGTCCAAGAGCTACGTTTTTGCCATAGGTAATCGCTTCCTCGCGCTGCAAGGCGTTGAAGTAGTTTTGGGCTGAAATATTGTCATTATAAAAATATTCAATAAAAAATCCTGTCCCACCATGGTTGTGTCCAAGACCAAATGTATTTATAACATACATCGGTTCTCCACAAGTTTCCCAGATGACACCGTCACATACAATATAAACCTCGGCCCTTTTATTCGCGGAATTCATTTTCTCATTAAAATTGCTTTCCTTAATGATGGATTCTTCTGAATAATCCTCTCCGCCTTTCCAGTATGGAGCCTGTTCCTGCAGCTTATATTTTAAAGTATCCAATGTCTCAAAGTTTGTACTAATTGCTGTGCCGTACGTAACACGGAGAGGCTTGTACAGTTTCCCATTATATGTCCTGATCTCTTCTGAAAACATCCTGTAATCTCCGTTTCCTTCAAAATCGCTATATGACTTTGCACCTTCATACACACTCTCATAGTCATGTATTACAAACGCAACCGGAAATTCTTCCTTGGTAACCTCGCAAACCTCAATATCAACATCTTTGCTGACAGCACGCTCTCTTAATTTACGGCATCTTTTATTTGGCAGATATTTTTCCTCATACCACAGTTTAATTGTTGTTTTCATAGATTCTTTCTCCTTTCAACTTTGTAAAAATGTTCACATAAGGAATATGAAATGAAACTTTTTCTCCATTTCTCACACCCACACACAAAAAAAAGCCATGCAAATATGCACAGCTTTTTCTTCTTTTTCAACTATCTGGCAATCAGGGTTTCCTGCATCCAGCTTCCATAATTTCCTGCGGAAGCCATACTCATTGGGAACTCATCCTGACTGTACATGTACGCACAATTCAAATAACCAGGAGTTACATCTGGGTGAACACCACGAAAAGTTTGATTTGCTCGTTTTGCATCAGTAGCAAGCACCTCTGTCCAGCCACTCTGGAAAGGAAACTGGTTACTGCTTCCGTATGTGTAAAACCATTTACGATATCTAGCACGCATTAAAGCAGACGTTGTTTCAATGCGCGATACAGGACTCTCCTCATCCAACCCAAGTTTTTCCATTACCCTTTTCATAACTGTGAAAGGATTGTCTCCACAAACATCCACATATCCATCCACTGGATTCATTTCATAGTCGAATACAAGGCATTTGAAGGAAGGTTTCTCCTTATGTGGAACAACGACGTACGGACACAAAACAAAAGATTTCTCATTAATCGAGAACGCATCCATTACCTGTCCTCCAGACATCTCAAACATAAGTTTTTCATTGCAAAGAACTTCATAGTCATCCATCGTCATATCCATCGGATACAGAGTTAATACCTCGCCAGCATCAAACCGTTTCTGATCTTCCGGCAAATGAACCGTGCCGTATTTCTTGTCGGTATCCATGCTGTAAAAGAATTGCACAGTTTCAGAAGTATCTTCTTTCTTCAAACCAAGAAGCAGTAAATTTGTTTCAAAGAAAACGGTGTAAACAACGTCCTCATAATCGCGCTCATCTTTTTGGAACTGTATTGTTCCATCCGCTAATTTCTTTACTTTCATCTTATTTTCTCCTTTCGAATAGTCTTAAAAAGTTTACATCAGTAATATGAAACAAAAAAAAGAGTCCCCCTCTAAAAAAGGAACTCTTTCGCATACGCTTAACTGTAAAAATACCGAATGTAATGCTTTACATATCCATATTTTTGGTCATGAAACGCTCTCCCATTACGGAATTCTTTCTCAAGACATCTCTGAGCGGCATCTTTCGTCTGGAAAATGAAATTACTTCCATTCTTCTCATCCGCAAGGCAGACATCCAGATGCCTTGGTACGCCAACACGGTGTCGAAAAATATAATAAAGTCTTATTCATAGTTTTCTCCTCTTACAATGTATACCGGATGATTCCGTTTCCATTTGGCAAAACCTGAAATTCCCCGATTCCTCCATGCAACAGTTTTCTTGCCTGCGTTCGCGTATATCCACACTGATCACACCAGTCAGAACAAAAATCTTCCCAGTCGAGATACCATGCACAGATTCCAGGCATGATGCCATAGCGCTTTGCATGCCGCTGGATTGCCCTGATTACATCTTTGCTGACGCAAATATAGTCTGAGAGATATTCTATGGATTCCTGCAGGGCATCTTTGAATTCTTTCTCTCTCATCGTTCCAATCTCTTTCTTTTCCATCTCATTTTCTCCTTTCGCACAGGTTTTTTGTTTACGCCAACAATATGAAATGAAAAAATCCAACCACAGAAGAAAACTTTTTTATTTCATATTAAAGTTGTAAAACAATTTTTTTACTATCGAAAGGAGATACAAAATATGAATATGAACTCAATCATTTACTGCGGCATTGGATTTAACTGCGATTGTAAGCCAAAAAAATTCAAAGAATTTCTCGAAAATAACCTTTTTCATTTTTGCATGAGTAATGAAGAGGTTGAACTTTTCAACCTGTTTTCAGAACGTCTCAATGTAAAAGATGAAAATGGGAAACCAAAAAAAATGGATGAATCTGAACTAGAAGACATCATTGAAAAAACTTTCGATTCCTACAGCTGCCAAACTTCCGGATCACAGGGCGCAGGCGCTGTCATCAGCAATGTAATGACTCGTGTAACAGGCATCCGTTTTTCCTATTACGGAGCTGATCCAGATTGTGACACTTATCCAGCTGTCATTTTCCAAGAAGATTACCCATGGAACTACAACGAAGAGGAAAAAAGTTTAACGCAAGAAAAACTTAAATCCATTTGTAAAGAATGCATGGACTCGCTTGGAATTGAAGGAGAACCAGATTTTCTCAAACAGGAATACTACGGGTAGGAGGAAAAACGTATGTTAATCAATGGATACAAATTGTCAGTAGTCTGTGCAAACGATAGTGGCGACGGAATATATGGAGATATTTATACAGAAGTTGAGGAATGTCTCCGCGAACATCCAAATACAGAAATTCTGTATGGATTCCATCTGGAAAAAGATGGAGTTGAAACGCCGGATTGGTTCGATACCGCCGAAGAAGCTGTCGCATGGGCGTCATGCGATTGAACACAAGGAGGAAAACATATGCTGGTTGGAGATCTTATTTATTCGGATAGTTTCGATGCAAATTGCAATTACGCAATTTACAACTGCCGCGATGGGAAACAGTGGCGCGAAGCACCCGTGCTATTCAGCACTTTAAAAGACGGCTACGGAAAGCCGGTCGACGAAATCCTCGACATGCATGTCGGATACATTACGATATCAGACAACGTACTCATTATCGAGGCGAAGTAAGGAAAGAAAAAGAAAGTCTGGGATACAGGCTTTCTTTTTTTGTGTTAAATAAGTTTCTGTGCGAGGGAAAGAAGTTCATCCCGATTGTTTGTTACCGTTTCGTTAATGACCGCTTCAAGCATCTGCTGCAGGATAGCACCAATCTTCTTTCCCGGTTTTAGGCCAAGTTCTTTCATCAGATCTTTTCCATTAACCGCCAGATCTTTCAGGGAAAAGCACGCCTCTTCTGCCACCAGTTCATTACTGATTCTCAGGGCCTCTGGAATATCCGTAAACCAGTTTTTGGGAGGTTCTGACGGGAAAATATGATCATCAAAATCAGCTTCCTTCAAAACAACCCAGTCATCGAGAAAATCCGCTCCATGAGCAGCGATGAATCTTTTTACAGATTTCCTTGAAGAAGAGATTGATTTATCGTGCGTTTCAACAAGCTCCACAATACGATCATACTCTTCCGTCTTTAATCCTTTGAAATCCGTTTTCAGCACCCCTTTTGCAATCTCCGCAGATACCGCCGGATGCCCATAAAAATGACCATGTCCATCTTCATCTTCCGTGTAACTGTCCGGTTTCCCTATATCATGAAGCAGTGCTGCCATTTTGATCTCAAATTTTGTGGTCTGGCACAGATCCGTTACCGCCAGCAGATGTTCATATACATCATGCTTATGGTATTTGTTATTTTGCTCAAAATGTACACACGGCTTTAATTCTGGAATAAGGTAGGTAATCACATCTTCATATTCCGTAAAAACCTTTGAAACCGGCTTATTCATGCTCAGAATTTTCTGGAATTCCATAAGGATACGTTCTTTGGAAACGTTTTGCAGCATTCCAAGACTCTCATGAATTGCTTTCCCGGTTTTCCCGCCGAAATCCGCCCCATAGCGGATTGCAAATCTAAGCGCACGAACAATTCGAAGCCCATCCTCCTGAAACCGCTTAAAGGGGTCTCCAACGCATTTAATGATGCCATTTTGCAAGTCGCTGACACCGTTGAATGGATCAATGATCGTCTCCGATTGCAGATCGTACGCCATTGCATTGATCGTAAAATCTCTTCTGGAAAGATCCTTGTTTACATCCTTCTCAAACACGATTTCTCCGGGATGCCGGCCATCCGTATATCCTCTTTCTGACCGGAAGCTCGTGATTTCGTAGGTGTTTCCTCTTACATCTGCGACAACCGTACCAAAATCAATCCCCGGCGCGTGAAATGGAATCTGTCTATCCTGCAAAATCCGAATGATTCGCGCCGGAACAGCGTTCGTACACAAATCGTAATCATGTGGTGCTGTTCCGGCCACAGCATCTCTTACGCATCCACCAACGGGATACAGCTGATAACCTGCATCGGTAAATGCCTGATGCAACCGGTCAATGTCCTCTCGTGTGCCAATATCCGGTATTAATTCCTGTTTTTTCATATGTTTTCTTTCTCCTTTCGTAAAAAATCTCTACATTTTTAATATGAAACACAAAAAAAAAAGACACAGCCGAAGCCGTGCCTTTATCCTGTTTATTTTCTTGATAAAATCATCGTTTCATTGTTTCATCAAATTCAACATTATATTTTTCAGAAATAGATTTTGTAAGTTTCATACTTGTAATAATATTTTCAAACCCATACTCCTCATACAATGCTGTTAATTCATCGAAAAGTAAAGTTCTATCGCTATATTTAAGTCTTCGGAAAGCTACCGCTTCAATTAAGTCTCCATTTTTATCTACTTTATCAAGATATATTTCTATATCAGTTGTAGAAGAAAAACAACCTTTGTATTTTTGTATTTTTATTATGTTTGTTGTTTTGATTTTCTGCTTTTCGATTAATTCTGATTCATACACTTTTTTATTTTCATTGAGAACATTTAAGAATTCTTTAGTTTCCACAATTTTACGATTTACATCATCTAAAAGATTTTTTAATCCATCAATTGTTGCTCCCTGTAATTCTTCTCTTTTAACTGATTTCATAATATTTTCCTCCAATTTTCTATTGAAACTCTTGTTTTCTTACTTATACAAAAATTTCAAGACCGAGGAGGTTTTTCGATGATTTTTATTTTCTTTTTTCGCATAGTCTTTTTTCTCCTTTCGCTTTTGAAATAGTTTCGTTTACACTACCAATATGAAACAAAATTTCCGCACTAACCGCTTAAGATGGGAAGGCAAAAAAAAAGAGAAACCCGCCGGTTGCAAGTTTCTCTCTTCCCTTATTAATTTTCTGATAAAAACTCATCGTAGTCGTGCTTGCAAAACGCTCCACACGCTGAATGGAAATTACAGTCTGTGAGCAGTTCCTCTATTTTTCTTCTACATTTTCCAGCTTTATGCAGTTTTGCAAGATTGGACAAGTCCTTTTTCGACATGGAGTAATCAAGATCACTGGAAAGCTCCCATCCATGTTTGACTGAATTAAAGGCCGCCTTAAAATCGTTTCTGACAGCAATCTGTCTTCTGACTTCTTCCATAGCAAGATACTTCTTGAAAATTTCATCAGCATATGCCGATTTTTGGATCATGGACAAGACATCCCCTTCGCTTTCCGGGAAATCCATAAGAACAGAAATTACATCCGTTTTCAACCATGTTGGAGCCAACTGTAAAGACGGTTCGTTTTCTCCATTGTAATCCGGATGATATTTTTTCCATATCTTCTGATCCAGTTCCTTAATTGCCTGAAGTACAGAAGCGTTGTGTTTTTCCTGCATCTCCTGCTCATATCTTTCAATTTCTTTTTTCATAAGTTTTCTCCTTTCGCTGAAACATTTTTGTTTACACCTACAATATGAAATAAAATTCCTGCACTGACCGCTTAAGATGGAAAAAAAAGAAGAACCCGCAGGTTCCTCTTTTCTCTTATTTCTTCGTAATTGCATCTCCGTTTTTCGTAATTAAATCTCCGATATTCGATATTACGGTACGGAACGAATATTCCTTGAAAATTTTCCGTGCTCTTTCCATGCGCTCTTTGGATACGTCCCCACATCCGTTCATGGAATGCAGGAAATTTTCCACATTGTCCTGATATTCACATTTATTGAAAGAAATAATCACAACAGCCGTAAGATCGTGTCCAAACGGATCCTTAACCGTTTCCGTTGTAAAATCCACAATCTCGTAGTCCACACGCCGTACTTCCCGGGGTTTTTCTGTCAGCCAGAACTCCCCTGTCAGCTTTGCATCCGGAACGTAGTTCTGCACTTCCTCTTTTCCCATGCCCTCTCCTGTAAGGTAATAAGCATGGATTATGACAGGAAGACCGAGATTTTTCATATTCTCCATAACAAGCCCTGCCTGTGGGACCGCATTAACAGCATTCAGGATGTCTTCCGCAACACAGATCCGCGAAACTGTCTCATCTTCTCCCGGACACCGCTGACGCGGCACCCGGGGAGTAAATTCGTCCACAATATCAAAGGAGATATGGATTCCATTAATTTCTGGCATATCGTTCTCCTTATTTTATCATTTCCAGAAACTCGTCTTCCGAAATAACTGGCACTCCAAGTTCTTTTGCTTTCTTGTTCTTTCCTGATGTACTCTCTACATCGTTGTTGATCAGATACGAAGTGTTCTTTGACACCGAACCAGAAGTCTTTCCTCCAAGTCCCTCAATCTTTGCCACCAGTGCATCCCGGTTTGCGAAATGCTTTAACTTGCCGGTAATTACAAATGTTTTCCCGGCAAGGGAAGATGCACCCGTTGATGCTTTCTCCGGGATCTGGATATCCACTTCTTTGAGCAGGTTGTAAACTTCCAGATTAAGAGGCGGTGACACCTTATTCAAACTGTCCTCAAATGGAATATATCTTAAGTATTCATTCCCCCATTTCCAGAGGTTATCGTTTAAGACATCTCCAATACCTTCGATGTGGGTAAAGTCATGTCTCTGGTACACATCAACGAAAAACTTCTCAACATCTCCATTATATTCCTTGTCAAACAGTTTTGCCTGTCCTTTTCCGATATTAGGGATACCGAGGGAATGGATAAATGGAACAAAGGAAGACCTGCGGCTTTTCTCAACGGAGGCGATCAGGTTGTCGTATGATTTTTGTCCAAAGCCTTCCATCGGAACGATCTGGTCCTTGTATCTGTCCAAATGGTACAGATCTGCGAACTCATGCAGGAAACCGGAATCAAGGAATTTCTGCAGTGTTGCCTCCGACAGTCCTTTGATGTTCATACAGTCGCGCTCAACGAAATGCGCGAACTTCTTTACATCTTTTGCTGGACATTTCGGATTAACACATACTTCGATTTCCGTTGTGCCGTCATCGGAAATATGCGGTTCTGTTTCCATTCCACAGCACGGGCAATGCACGCTATGGCTTTCCTCGTATTTAAGAGCCGGCGTATGATTCTCATCCGCGGTATAGTTCACTGCAACCTGCGGAATAATCTTGTTTGCCTTGTATACACCGATTGTATCTCCCACACGCAGCCGGTATTTCTTCATGATACTGACGTTGTGTGCGCTCGCACGGCTGACCGTAGTGCCTTCGAGTTCCACCGGATCAAAAATTGCTACCGGAGTAATCGCACCGGTGCGTCCAAGACTCCATTCAATCTTCCGGAGTACGGTTTTGGCAATCTCATCTTCCCACTTTAAGGCATAACCAACGAGCGGGTCTGGATTGTGCCCGGTTCCCGGCAGAGTCTCCGCATACCTGACATCATCAGATGCAACAACAAGTCCATCCACCGGATACTCAAACTGCTCGACTGCGTCAGAAAATCCGTTCATGACATCAATGAGATCACTCTGGCTGTCCCCGTAAAGGCGGTACACCGTATCAAAACCAAGGGAATCCAGGTAATTCAGGCGGCCCATAAAGGTATCCTGATCCTCCGGTAACGGGTCATCCATATGGACAAGCTTAAACGCAAAGAACTGGATCTTACGTTTTCTCATATCCTCCGCGTCCTTCATGGATACTGTTGAATTCGCGAGGTTACGCGGATTTGCGTACTCCTCCACCCCTTCCGGACGCGAATTGTTGAGCCGTTCAAACTCTTTGTAGGACATGACTGCTTCCCCGCGGACTACCAGATGTCCATTGTACGGAATCTTCCGCGGAATACCGGCAATATACGGGGCATTGTGTGTAATATCCGTTCCTACTTCGCCATTGCCACGGGTGGCAGCAAGCGTCAACTGTCCGTCGTCATAGGTAAGGACGATCGTACTGCCGTCCAACTTCCACATGACAACTGCCATGCCTGCAGCTCTTTTCCCGAAGATTTTTGGAAATACAGTAATATCCTTTGTCTTATCCAGCGACCGCGCAGAAAATTCATGTCTGACTTCCCGCAGTTCGTCAACTTTAACTGGAGCCCCGACCATCTGTGTAGGAGAATTCGGATAAACAATCCCTGTTTCTTCTTCCATCTTCTTAAGCCGGTCAAACATGGCATCCCATTCACGGTCAGACATCGCAGATGTGGCACCGTTGTAATAAGCAGACGATGCCTCATTCAATGCTTCGATTAATGTCTCCATCTCTTTCTTTTTTGTCTCATTCATTGTGTTTTCTCCTTTCGCTGATTGTTTTTGCTTTACATCCTTTAATATGAAACACAAAAAAAAGACACAGCCGAAGCTGTGTCTTAAGAGAATGAATCCATTACTTAAATTCGATGTACTCATCCTCGGTTTCCTTAAACTCATTGATGAGTTCAAGAAGCTTTTCCTCTGTGACAACTTCACAGTCGCCACAGCTATACCCTGATTCATAGCAACAATCATCACCTTCGTAGTGATCATTAAAGCTGCCGCATACCGGACAATACGGAAGATCTGCTGTAGTTCCGTAAGAAACCTCCCAGTTTCCGTCTTCCAGTCGGGTATAGTCGGTCCAGAATCCATAGCAACCACCGTTACATGATTTCTCGGACTCGTATTGCGAATAGTCGCAGAAACGGACTCTTGCAACTCCATTCAATTCTTCTTTTTTCATATTTTTCTCCTTTCAGATACGTTTTTGTTTACATCTTTAATATGAAACAAAAAAGTTTTCCCATTGGACCCTCTTTTTCTCATTTTACACTGACTACTCCCACAGGCAAGCCTGTGGGGTTCTTACTGCCAAGTTTAGCCTGTAATCGTGCACCATACGAATATTTTCATAGGCTTTGGAATACAGGTATAAGTCTGTTTGAGTAAGAACTTTTATTACCAAGCAGCCAAAAGGCCACATTATTATGTAAAGAAAGCTAGTTGTGTTTCGGTAAATTTCTGCTTTACAGCAAGGAAGTATAGTCAGTCTCCCTAATGCGTTTTAGTTATGCTATTTTAATTCCACTGTTTAATACCTTGATTTTATGTTTTTTAATCCATTCAATGAAATCCTTTTCCATGCTGTAGCATTTTTTAAATTTAGCAGCACATTTCTTTTTATCTATATCATTGGTTCTGTAATTGTAGCAGTACAACAGGAATGAAGAATACCAGTCCCTTTGTACCAGTGTCCCGTCTGTAAGTTTATACATCCTGTCGGACAGCTTCTTTTTTATGTAATCATCTGCCGTGTGGTCATACTGGCTTGCCCTGTAATTATTGGGTACTTCTATATATGTACCGCCGGATGTTTTGAACTTGTTTTCCACGGCAGCCTGGAAACCGCCCGGGCACCGGTTCTTTACCGACTTTCCAAAACGTTTCTTCCTGTTGATCTTGCCTTTGTTATTAACAGTTGTCTCTTTCGCCCGTTTCATAAGCTTGGCGGCATCCAACAGGATGATTCATTGCGCTATTTACTATTTCATTATATTCTTTTCGATAAACGTCAAATTTATCGCCTTGCATTCTAAGCATAATTTTTCTGCGTTGACATTCATCTACTAGATGAGCCTTAATCGAATCAAATTCTAATACGTAAAATTCATCATAATTACCGAAAGCTCTCTGTGTTTCACCAATTTCATTCACATAGTCATCTATTTTGCCAATTAGTGAAGTAAGCTCTTCATCGGATAAATCTTTATACGATTTGCTCGCCGTTACTGTACGAATTGATGGGTGTCTCATATTGTTAATAATTACCTGTTCATGTTCTGTTAGAATCATTCATATATCCTTTCTACAACTCTAATTTATGTAATCATCTGCCGTGTGGTCAAACTGGCTTGCCCTGTAATTATTGGGTACTTCTATATATGTGCCGCCGGATGTTTTGAACTTATTTTCCACGGCAGTCTGGAAACCGCCCGGGCACCGGTTCTTTACCGACTTTCCAAAACGTTTCTTCCTGTTAATTTTGCCTTTGTTATTAACGGTTGTCTCTTTCGAACGTTTCATGAGCCTGGCTGCATTTTTAGGTTCCGTGACAAATGTATCTCCGAGACAACGCAGGTGGTTTACATCCTCATTTATGGCAAGCTTCCTGTTTATGGCATTTATGCGGCAGAGTTCCGTGTGCTTTGTTTTCAGCTTTTTGTAACGTCTGGAGTAAGTCCACTTCTTCTTCCCTTTCTTAATGGTGCCATCGGCATTATAATTCTTCGGATTCGTGGCGCGTCTGCTTCGGTCCATGGCGCGGTAATACAGTC
>ERZ791879.214-NODE-214-length-59763-cov-15.138541_pt1 | contig 59763 bp, 78 predicted proteins | sample MGYA00510162_ERZ791879 | MGnify/ENA primary metagenome ERZ791879 (study PRJEB30046, sample SAMN00792113) | human gut metagenome | study: EMG produced TPA metagenomics assembly of the A metagenome-wide association study of gut microbiota in type 2... | reverse complement strand
CCCGCAAGAATCGCAATCAATTCCTTCTGCATATCGCGCGCCCAGTACTGTGCCACCAGATCACCGATTGCTTTCATCGGGTCTGCACCTGCTAATGCTGCAGAAAGATTTGTAGCAGCCCACATTTTCTGACGGAGAATTGTGGTGGATACATCTTTGTTAGAACCGATCTTTGCCGGTGTCATCTTTACATCCTCCAGTGTCGGTTCGGATTCTCCCTGTAAATCCTCAAAGAACGGCATATTGTGTGTTCTCGCCGCCTCGGATGCCAGTGCATCAAATTCCGGGCTGTTTACCACGATCCCGCTCTGGAAAAACGCGGACAGCTCCATTGTTCTGTTGATTACATACCGGTTAAAAAGTTCCGGTACGATCACGTCTGCAATTTTTGTAATTGCCATAAATAGTTACCTCTCTTTCTAAAGTGTTACCCCTGCGGCTGCTGCCATTGCTTTCGCCTGCTCCGGGTTGGATTTTAAAAGTTCACCCTGTTTGGTCAGATTAAACGTCTCTTTTGCAAATGGGTTTGCAGTTCCTGTGCCACCAGTGCCGCCCTGTGGATGATACGGCGGTTTTGGCTGATCCTGCTTAAACAGATGTGCCATAGCCTTATCTTCCTTGTATGGCTTTACCGCTTCCTCTACGCCGACCGGTTTACCTTCTTTGTCGAATGTGAATTTGTCCAGCCCACCAGCTTTGTAGATCAGATAATCCGGATCAAGTACTCCCTGTTTTGTGAGGGAATCTTTTAACGCATAAGTCTTTGAAATCTGCTCATTGGCTGCCTGCTGCTCTTTTAACTTCGTCTGAAGGTCTGTGATCGTAGTCTGCAATGTTTCATTATCTGCATTGTTCTTTTTCAGATCTCCGATCGTAACATTGAGTGTCTTGATCTGACCAGAAAGATTCTCCTTTTCTGCAACAGTGGCATCATACTTGCCTTTGTCGATGTACTGACCAGATCCAAGGTCTGCAAGTTTTACCTGTTTGTCCTTATTCTCCGGTTTTCCGTTATGAGCATTGACAGCGTCTGCCACCTGCTTATAGAGATCTTCGCCTAAAATGTCTTTTAAAAATTCCATATAGTTCCTTTCCTGCACCGTTTTTAAACGTGGTGTCCTCCACAGGCAGTATGCAGTTTTGATGCCATGCATAAGGGCAATTTGCCGCAGTTTAAACGTCTTAAGGCTTTCGGACAATATAAAAACAGGACTGCTGCTTACAATCCTGTTTCCATCGTTTTACATTTTGCGGTTGCACCGGTGCAACTTTTGATTTTGGGTATAAAAATACCACCATGCCATTTCTGACTGGTGGTATTCCCTTTTCTTTCGGATAGGCTGCACACTATACCCTAGGTTTTTGGTTCATAATGGTCACATTTTTTAACCTTACCGTTCCAGATTTCCGGCGGTATTCCGTTTTTCTTTGGATATGCTTTGCACGAATACGGAATTCCATCAAATTTAATTTTTTTACAGTCTTGGCAAATGGGAAATAAAGATTTCAATTGATATCTATCTATTTCTCGCGACATTCGATTCATCTCCTCTCGAATCTAGGCTTTACTCCATATAATTTGTATAATTCATTCCAAATTTCTTCGCCCAGTTTCACAAGTACTTCCTGTTCATTATGTCCGTTATAATATTGCTCGATTATTTTAGGTTTTAACTGATATAACAGCCGGTTATAATCATCACTAAATTTATCACTTGTTGGAAGTTGCTGTATATTTTCATTATATTCTAACACATATGCACCATTTTTCCCACAGGTTCTAAAACTTCTGACTTTATGATCTACCAACAGATACAGATCTTCCGGTGATGGTGGTGTGCTCAATGGATGGTTATGTGTAACATCGTTTCCTTTCATCAATTTTAACTGATGCTTCGTAAATTTTATAGTGTCTTCATTACCAAGCTGGCAGCTGATTGCTTTTCCATCCTCAAATATAACAGCTGTTTCATAATCATTCTGACTTATTTCCTGTTCAACTGTTTTTAAGTCTTTTCCTTTAAAATCGTAATACTTCGGATCTGCTTTATTATTATTTGTAATAAGGCCAAGTCTATCTCTTGCTTCTGTGTCGCCATCCACAAAAGATTTCTTCCACTCCTCATACGTCGTATCTGCCGACACATAATACGTCTTGCCATCCTCTCCTCTTGCCGCACGCTCTCCCACACTGTCAAATTCATCACCAAAATACGGACATGTACATCCGCGGCAGTTTGGATGGAACGGCGGTGCAGTCACACCGATCTGAAAGTCTTTCATGGGGAAATGTTTCAGATCCATGGATCCACAAAACTCACATGTATGGCTGTCTAATGTCTCCATGATTTCAAACTGCTGCACATCCAACTCTTTCATGCAGTCCTGTCTTGCCTTATTTGCAAATGCTGCAGATTCCGTCATGACTACCCTGCCCGCCTGTGCCCTAGATACTTTCATCTTCTTGGCAATCTCTGCAATAGCCCGGTCTGGTGCTTCTCCTGTGATGCACATGCGCGATAGACTGTTATGCAGCTGATTGATCAGCTTTGTCTTATTCTCCCACAGGCGGTCTGAAAAGTTCTTTCCATCCACCGCCCAGGGTTTACATACGATCATCTCCACGGTTCTTGAATCCAGCCGGTTTATAGTCGTGCCAATGCCGACACCTTTTTGTATTTCATAGGCAGTATGGTAAAAATCAGAGGTATATGTATTCCTGATGTGCTGATCTATTGCATCGATGCAGTTTCCATACAACTTTTCTGCTTCCTGCTGTATTTCAAGTTTTAAGGCTTCCAGTCTGCTGATATGCACTTTCGCAGATGCATTTTCTAACTGCTGCTCCCATTCCCCGCTTTTTTTATTTTCCTGTCCATATCTGATATATTGCTCAACATTCCAATGAAATTCTTTCAGTTCTCCTGCATTAAGCAGCTTCCGCGCTTCCTGCATAGATACACCATTGTTATCTGCAAGTCTCTGATACCAGGAATTGATCTTTGCATTAATTGCCGCAAGGGATCTGTCAAACTGCTCCTGAATTTCCTGCACTTTCTGAAATGAAGTATCGTGCTGTGCCTGCTCCATCTGTTTAAAACGTTCCTGCCAGTATTTACCTGTCCGTTCACCCATGCGATCACCTGCCCCGTTCCTTTATTCCATGTTTTTTGGATCATCGTTCTTTTCTGGATTATCTTTCTTCGCCGGATCATCCTTTTGTGACTGTCCAAAGGCTCCGGTGTAAGCATCCGCTTTCTCCTGTGCCTCTTTCTCTTCTTTTTCTATCTGCTTCAATTCCTCATCAGCATCTTCGACCAACGGATGATTTTTTAGGATCGTCTTTTTACTGACAATGCCAACTGAATCCCTGCATATCTGTGCCTGCTCTGTATCATTCTTGATACGGGTACGGGTCCATGTCTGTATAATGGTGTCGCACTGGATGCCAATGCTCCTGCAGATTGCCCGGATAAGACGCGCAAAACCAAGTTTAAATTCTGTTTCCATTAGTCCGGTTTTCATCTCCAGAAGCGAATACATAAATTTCAGTGCTTCCCCCGACTGGTTCCCGAAGTTCTCTGGCTGTGGATCAAATCCCTGCCCCTGTTCAAAAATTGCCTTTCTGGTGGCTTCCAGAACACTGTTCCGGGCTTCAATTGGAATCTCAATATTGAGAGTTGACACTGCACCGCCCTCATCCCCATCTACCTTGATGGTCTTGTATTTTTTCAAATCAGAAAGAAAACTGTTCAGATCCTCGCCGCCGTATCCGGATAACACAAAGATCAATTCCTGTATATCATCCAAATCATTAATAAAACCGCTGTAGACCTTGTCATATACGTCTATCAGCGGCTTAATGTTTCGCAGATCATCTGTATGTATATTGTTGTTGTAAAATGGGATAAATGGCACTTCCTCAAAATCATGGTGGTAATCGGCGGTCATGTCACTGGTAGCAGGATCAGCAAACATTTCATAGTATGTCAGCAGATCAAGTGTCTCTCCCGCCCTTCGCCGGAATGCCTGGCACTCTGTATCCGTCCAGTATTCATACACGGTATAATTGTCTCCAGTTGCATCGTCGATGTCCGGATATACCCGCATGGCTCCGATTAGCCTACGCTTTAAACTCCGGTCAAATACCGGGATGACCTGTTCTGATGGAACAACCGCCCATTCAAAACCACTATCGCCCTGCCAGTAATGTACCCAGCCAATTGTGGTATTGGCAGCATTTACACATAGCTCCATGCAGTTTTTCGCATATTCATCCCCCAGAGCCTTTGTGATTCGTTTATTTGCGGCAGTATTTCCAACATCAAACAGCGGCGGTGCAGTAAACGCATAGGATGCTTTCTGGTTCACGATCAGACCATGAAAGTTCCGAGGAATCCGGTTGTCTGCGTTGCGCAGTGGATTGTCCGGTTCTTCTTTTTCCTTGTCTTTTGGTTTGTCCCGGAACAGGATATCAGTCTCGTTGCGATAATACCGCTCTGCCACTGCTGCACGCGTCACAAACGCGGCGTGACCGGGTTCATATTTTTTTATCAGTTGTTTCATTGTTTTAATGTCCATTTAATTTCTCCCACAAAAAGTGACAGGCTTTTATCAGCCTGTCACTTTTTCGTTGTCACGGTCATATGCCTTTTTCTCAACATCATATGTAGCGTAATAGAACGGTTGTTTATTATTTTTATAAATGTATGCTTTCATATAATACCAAATGCAACCAATATATATACGCCCCATAAAGAAATCATGCTTACCGGTATTACAATATCAATCTTCCTCCTGGTTTCTCTCCAGTTACCAAATGGTCTTTCTCTACTTATTTCTCTTGAAAGATATTCATTTACCTTTTGTCTTATTTTTTTATTCTTACAATAAATCAATTCTGTTAATGGTTCACTATTCTCTTTTTCTACAAAATCGCCATTAACATCAAATCTATCACCAAGACAATACTTGTGGAAATCTACAAGTAAAAAACGATAATATATCACCGGCAACCATACATATATAATCTGAAAAACTGCAATTACAGCAATTAATATCGTTGCAATTTTACTTTTATCAATAATAATCGCTCCAACAGCAAGCATTATTGACTGTGAAGATAAGAAATTGCTTCTGTATGCTTGTAAATTTGCCTCATAAGTAGACCAACTATTATCACCCATATCTATTTCCTCCATTCGTATTATATAATGAATAAAGGTTTTTTTCAACTTTTGACGCACCGCCGCTCAATATGTGCCGCCTGCAGATTTTACCAAATTTAATCCAATTTCCTTGGTTAAACCTTGTGTAACCGTCCGTTTTTCATTTATCCCTCATTTCAAAATACTTACGCCACCGCGATTTTCATCCGTGTAAATTGCATACCGGATTGCATCCTGTACATCATCAAACTGTTTTACCGGCTCCCCAGTCTTTTCATTCCAAACATACATATAGATTTCATCCCGGAACCGATCAACATCATCCACGATCCGTAATTTGTTCTGCTTGTACAACTGCGCCACACGCTCAATGCCACTCAGTACAGATTTATTGGCATTGATTGCCCGTAAGCCATTTTTTTTGAACTTCTTTACATATTCCGGACGGGCGGAATCACAATAGAATGGAATATTTCCGTACTCGGCTTTGATTGCCTGCGCCTGCTCTAACCAGAAATCTATTTCCTCAAACTGACGAGCAACTTCTCTGATTAGATAATAACTGCCCTGATCATCTTTTCCGATCAGCACGATTGCTCCGAAATGTTCATATCCCCAGTCAACCCCTGCAATATACTTGACAAAGTTGATTTTTTGTAGTTCTGCTCTGCTGATATAATGGATCTTTGCATTGAAGTCCCGATACACGGCACCCTTGCCCATTACCCACATTCCCTCAATATTGCGATCATAGAACATTCCAGACGGTGTTGTTTCTTTCATGTTCTGTTTATAGCACTCTGATAAGAAAGTGTTATCATCCAGCCGATATTGAACTGCCTTGATTGTTTTGCCATCTGCCTTATCAATGAAATCTTTTTTTAGCCAGTGTTCGGGGTTGTCTGGGTTGGTATCAATCAGCATCCTTGCACCATTGCCGGAACATCTGGACTTGATCTCATCAAACACTTCCTGCTTTGCCATCGTACCTTCATTGATGTACGCACCATATGCTGTCATTCCTCGGATGCGACCCAGATCATTGATCTTGGAATGCCCGAAGCAGCATACCTGCACCCCAAACAGCTTGAAACGGTTGAATTTATCAAAATGAAACTCAATGCCATATTTGTTTGAAAGTTCAATCAGCACATTTCGGTTGAGCGCTCCAAGATCAGCACCTGCCAGTATATATTGTGGATTCTCCACCCCCTGCGCGACCGCTATTTTTTTAATCCGGCGAAGTTCATACAAGAACAGATCATTATCTAAGACTGTCTTACCGGTACGCTTTGCACCGTGATTAATCAGCATGAAATAATCATTGTTTACGGCAAAGCGGAATGTATCAAGCTGTTTTGGTGTATACAAATCACTCAGCATCCCTCAATGCACCCTCTATCTGTTCAAATAATTGATCCAGTTTGTTCTCCCGATCATCTTTGCCGGCATCTGCTCTCGATTTCAATAATGCAATCTCTGCCCTCTGTTTCTCTGTAGCAAGACCCATATGATCTGATAGCCACTGCAAGGCTTTCATCCGGTCGGCAAGCTTTACTTTTATGCCATCCTTACCTTTTGAGACTTCGGAAATGATTGTTCCGTCCACGTCTGCATCATTCTTGATGTTGACATGACTTACCGTGATGGTCTTTCGCTCTCCCGTATCCAGGATCACATCCACATCTTCATTCCCAAATTCCATAAAGTTTGTCACGTCAGCAAAGGCAATATCCATGTACTTCTGGAAAATGTCAGACTCACTTAGGAACTCCCTGTTGAGTCGATCCTGCTTTAACCGCAAGATTTCATCTTTTATCCTAGCATTTCCTAGCATTCGCGAACCATTCACCAGAGCCGTTGCATAATCACAGCCATATGCTTTTTGATATGCTTTTGTAGCATTGAAACAGCGAATGTAATGTATACAAAAAAGCTGTTGCTTATCGGTCAAATCAGTATTCTGTATCACCTGCTTGACTTCATCAGCTACAGCCCTTTTCGTAACACTCTTTTTGTTTTCCGAACGTTCGCTTTTCTTTTCCGAACGCTCGCTTTGATGTTCGCCATCCCAATGGTATGTACTTTTCCATCTTCGGACTGTACCGGCTGGGACTTTTAACTGATCTGCAATCTCGATCAGTCTCATCCCTGCCTTATACAGTTCGTGGGCCTTCTCTGCCTTTTCGTTCGGACTTCTTGCCACTGCTGCCACCTTCCTGTTTCTTCTTTTCCCTGCACTCTTTCATAACATGCGCAATCGCCTGTTCGGCTGTTGGATCACTGTATCTTTCTTTATTCATCCTGTTACTCCATTCATACGGAGGTCGCGGCTCCCCTGGGTTTCATGGAGCCGCTTAAGTTGTGAGAGCATAAAAAAGAGACTGCCGAAGCAATCCCCCTTTGAACCTTTCGTTCAGTATAACAATATCATATTATGAGTATCACATTTAATCACATCTTGAAATTTTCTAACGCTTTTTTATGGATTCTATGTGTATGCTGCCAACTATGATTCATTTTCACACAGATATCCTCCCACTTCATCAGTCTGATGTATCGGTACATCAAGATGTCTTTTTCATCTTCGCTGTCCATCCGCTCTATTTTGTCTGTGATTTCTCTACACAGTTTGATTCTGTGATACCTGGCTTTCATGTACCGTCTTTCCTCTTCATCCAGTAGTGCAGCGTAACCGGATAGATCGGTGTTGTTGTGTGCGTGTGGCATACCATCATTGCCTGCGGATGGCATGATCTTGCTTAACCGCATTTCTGTTATCTTTTCCTCACTGCGTTTCATCTGACGCACTGCTTTTTCGTATTCTTTTAAATATTCCTTTTTCTGTTCTGTCTCTGTCATTAATTGCCCTCCATATTTCTTGACCTCATAATCATAATTATAAAGCAGACAATTAAAAGATTTGTGCCATGTTTTGGGCAAAAAATACCAACCGCCGTAGTTGGTGGTTAGTATTTTAATTACTATATGATTCTATAAAAGTCACAGGCAAATCCATAATATCCATTAATTCTTTTGCTAATTCATCTTGGGTATAATTACGTGATAGGTTATCCACGTATTCTGAATATATCATATTCCACGATAGTGCATTAGTTTCTTTATCATATATTGTTTCATATACATTAATATAGGTTTTCTCATCACCAGATGAATCATAGTTTACCGTCACATATTCTTTTCTACCAGCCGATATAATCCAATATTCATGATTATATAATGAGCCACAATTTAAAGAAAAGGTTTTTTCTCCATCCGTACATTCAATAGAATTGTAATTATTACCTTCTAATTTATTGAAACAGGTTTCTACTATTTGTGCGTATTGACCTTCCATTTCTCCTTGGCTATTATACATTATCAAATCAGTTTTCTTGTTTTCAGGATACGTTCCTATAATTTTGTATGCCTCATCTTTATATGAATATGCAAAAATAGCTGTGGCGTTTGCACTGTAATTACTTCCCCAAACATAATATTTTACAATTATCTCTTTTGTAGAATCCCCTAAAATATCTATAACATATTCCGTTTCTGGTACAAAATGGATTCCATCACTTAATAATGTATAAGAAAATGTTGTTTTATAACTACTTTTTATTCCTAATAGATCATTCATACCACGTAAAATTTCATTATCAACAGAATCTAAAATTAACAGTTTATTACCACCTAATCCTGCCCCTGAATCTTCTGTAGTTGTTACTATAATTGAATTACTTCCAAATCCATGTATATCGGCTACGTTGAGAGAAATGACTTTCTCTTCTTTTGCTTCATTTTTAATTTGTTTCATTATTAAGTCATTATCCGATTGATTACTTTTCACTATTTTCCCATAAAGAAATAATATCAGCCCTGAAAAAATGGTTAATGTTGCCAATACAGATATAATATTATATATTTTGGTAATTATATGTTTTTCTTTAAATATTGTTATTACTTTGTCAAATAAAGATTTTACTTTTAATATGTATCTCATAATTCGCTCCCTCATATGTGACATTTTATCATTATATTTGATAATATTCAAAATATTTTACAAATCCCCCCACGCCATCCTCAACTGTCCGTTCTTTTCTTCCACCAGATGCGCCATCCTCTGCCGCATAAGTCTCTGCGCTGTGTCTTTTCTCCGGTAAAAACTCCGCCTGCTGATCGGGAGAATGCCGTAGTGAGCTTCAAGCATGTCGTAACTGGTCCCAATAATGATTGATTCTGTCAGCTTGTCAGCTATGATGCTGTCCACGCCTATGCAGATCTCGTATACTTCTTTTTCATTCACACGCATTCCCCCTCTAAAACTTGCTTGCTCTATTCTTCTCCCTGCCATATCTTCGGTGTACCATCTCCCACCTCTCCGCATATACTATTACGGGAGGTGGAATGATGATCGCTTGGATTTGTTATCTGGTTTTAAAATTTAAAGGTATTTAGTACAATTCACGATTGATTATTTCTTGTGCAATCATAAGCTCTTTTTCATGAGTTTTTGACCACTTCACAAGTTCTTCGTCTGTGATTACGTACATTAGTAATTCCTTGCATTTTTCAGTGCTACCAAATCCATCACAACAATTTAACCCGCAGGCTCCATCTAACGCTGCGCCAAAACATGAATTGCTACCTCTTAATGTAAAATCATCATATTCATCTTTTTCTTTTTTTATCCTCGGCTCTAACTCATTGTCAATACGCTGCCTTGCACTATACAGTTCATCCCTTGCATTTTTTAACTCTTCCTGTGCAGCTTCGTATTTTTCTTCGAGTTCATCGTAGTTTCTGGATAACCTCCTATATTTCATTTCCAGTTCTGTAACCATAAAATCCTCCTAAAATTTACTTAGGCAAACCGGAGCTGTCTGATCTACAAAAACAAACTCATTTGCTGCTCATCATACTTATATTTCTGTTTCGCGGGTATCTTCCTTTGGAAAAATATTCTCTCAACCCGGTCTTTCTGTTTCAAATTTGCCATATACTGATTATCAACCTCAGGCGGCGCAGAAAGATAATATTCTTCCGGCAATGGAATCTGATTTTCTTCGCAGATTTTCCGTACCTTTTCCTGCGCATAAATGATATGATTCCGTGTCAGATTCATATTGCATCCATCGGACCAGAACGGATCATTACACCCGTTCTGATTGATATCTTTCCAGTGTTCTATTTCTCTGCGGATGCACTGGCAGTACTCTTTCACTTTATCTTCTGCTGTCTGGATCATGGCAGCACCTCCGGAAAATTAAGTTTCATCTGTGGATCCGGTTCATAGTTCATCCACACCGTTTCCATCCGTGGCTTTCCGTGCTCCGCACAGCTTGAAAACTGTTTTTTCTCCCATCCGTTCAGATAGTCGTTATACATTTCTGACTCGTAACCCGAAATCATAATCTTTGCTTTACTCTGCAGTAACGCTTTCAATAATTCCTCGTGATCCGCATCTGTCATCTCATGTTTATATTGTTTTCCTGCTCTGGTACCCAAAATATACGGTGGGTCAATGTACATAAAAACATTGCTGTAATTAAATCTCTCAATCACTTCCACCGCCGGGCGGTTCTCGATCTGTACCATGCGCAACCGTTCCGCTATGTCAATGATCCATTCCGGCAGACGGTACCAGTTCCATAATGCATAAGCTCTTTCTCTGCCCTGTACATCATTTTTCCATCCTACCTTGCTGCCATTGGTACGGAACCCGTGCCCTTGCCAGCACTGGATTAAAAATCGTAATGCCTTATGATACGGCTCGTCCGGCATCATCAGCTCCCATACATCCAGTTTATATGTATCTTCATATTTTTCACGGCTGAATGGTGTAGTCATTACCATTCTGGACAGACATTCCGCATCTTCCTGTATGCACCGAAAGAGATTCACAACATCATGATCCAGATCATTGATCGTTTCAATATCAGATACCGGCTTATTAAATAACACGGCCCCGCTGCCGAAGAACGGCTCTACATAGCTGTGATGTTCCGGTATCAGTTCCACCAGTCGGGGAGCAATGTTCCATTTACTTCCCGGATATTTCAATACTGTTCTCATTTTTTTTCAAAAGGAACCCGATATATCGTTACCCCGGCCGGAGGTTCGGCTCCTTTCTTTAATTTCCTTTTTCGTTGAACCCAATCAGATCAATACCATCGAAGTTCATGCTGTACTGACCATCTATGTTTTTATCTTCCATCCACCAGTCAAATACACCATTTCCAGTTTTCCATCCGATTATGTCTTTATTTCCGCATTGTTTCCGGTATTCTAGCATCCGGTCAAAAGCTCTGATATAAGCTTCTTTGTACTTTGGATATTGCGCAAATTCTTTGTATCTGTTCTTTCCTCCCATCGGACAACCAATACATCCGATTCGGTTGCATCCGCCCGGGCAACCATCTTTGTATAATGGATTGATTTCTATTCCCTCATGTCGTATGTACCACCATAAGTAGTCATCGTCCCAGTTGATGATTGGATTTACCAGTGTCTTACTTGTACGGTAACAGCTTTCAACCATTCTATGCGTTTCTGAATTTTCGTAATTTAGTACAACCACCCCCCCGCTACTGTTGATTGAAAATTTACATTGTCAACACTTTTCTTAATCTCTTTGTTTGGCTTTGTAAATGTCACAATGCCCTGATTCTCTGCCCTTTTTCTGCTCTCTGCTTTTCTTACACCAGTAATCACTTTCTTTCCTACACCGCTATGTTCTTTCAGTTCTTCACAGCAATACCTGAAAAGCCTTGTGGGTGGTGTCTTGTGTTTTACAATTAACCGCCACATTGATAATTTGGGGTATTCAATCAGCACTTCCGGCTTACTCCGTACATATCTGACTGTCTCCGGTGCATCTACCGTAGTTAAATTATGTACCGCAGTAAAAGGTACATCTGCTTTTTTTGCCAAATGCAATATTACATCTGAATCCTTGCCACCGCTGTACCCAAGCCGGTACGGCTCATTTCCTGCAAATGTCTGTAATATATCTATTGCCTGTTTTTCTAAATCCATATTTTCAAAGGAGCCGATGCGCATCTTCCCGGGAAGCCCCGCTCCTTTCACACATTTTTCAAATTTGCGTCATATCTTTTTCACACAGCATCGCCATATTGATAACTGTCAAAAGGAAATGACCTTTTACATAGATTTTTCATAACTCTGCCAGTAGGATTCGTCTTACTGGCTTCTCCTTTTTCTATGGTTCTTTTAAAATTTCATCTAAGCAGGCATTCCAACCCACCCGACGTATTGATGTGCTGAGATCTTCATAACCAGATTTCAACTCTGGTATCTTCTCCGGCAACTCCCGGAGCGGACACCAATCATGCCGTTTCGCTGTGAATGTGTTCTGCGACAGTTTCGATGCCCCGCCGTACAGTACATTCATGAGCTGGCATTTCTTGATACCTTGAAACTCATACAGAAATTTACATTTACTGCATGATTCCGGCATATCCATAATCAATACTGCTTTAGCCATCTACTCCACCGCCTTTCACGATTTCTACTGCATCTTTCAGCGTTATAATTTCATACGATTTAGTCCATCCAACCGGTCTTGACAATGTGCTTCTATCTTCCAACTGCTCCACAACCTTGTCTACATCATAAGCCGTCGGATATTCTTCTAGTAAATACAATACTGCATTTGTATTTACTAAAGTTCCATTGCTTAAAGTAACCGATTTTAAATCTTTCTTTAGTGCATCCGCATCAATCAGTCTCATCGTTTGCCCTCCTGTTCCATGCTTTTACAAATTCACCCCAGTCATATGTACCAGTGCAAAACTCCAAGCCACATTTGCAATGAATGTTAATAGGGTCGCCACCACTATCTGGGTCAATAAATGTCGGGTGCCAATCCCTACACGGTTCATACACATCTTTTTCAATATCTATACTGTGTCCGCAGAACGGGCATGGTTTCAATTCTTCACTCATTCTTTATCGCTCCAATCTAATTTCTGACCACAGTCACTGCAATATGACCCGACATTATACTTGTTTCTTAAATCTCCCTTCTCGTAACAAACAGGACAATAATAGTGATGCATTCCTCTATTGTATCCTTTCTTTATCTTTTCTCTTATTCCTTTCCTTGCCGTCTGCTTCTCCATCGCCGCCCGGCATTCTTCCACTGTTCCGATTGCTCGGTACTTCTGGATTCCTTCAAGCGCATTGATTGCCATTTCTATAGCTTCACATCTATCTCCCTCTGCAAAGATTATCTTTTCTCCGCAACTAGGCTTTTTGTTATCAATAATCATGATTGCTTCACTCTCTGTCATTCTGGCACCTCCGTCAACCCATCCAAGGCATAGCATCCGGCAAATCCTTCTAATTTAACAACCATCGTTCCACACATGTTGTACGGCTCGCTGACAACCTTAAACACCTTGCCTTTATTCTTCTCCGATACATAATACTTATCATTCATGGTTACTTTTTTACCTTTAATCATTTCTGCACCTCCAACAGTTCCGGATTGTCAAATCTGTTACCATTAACTTCAATTGTGCTTCCATAGCATTCTTCAAACTCAGATTTGTGACCGTCTGCATCTTCAACATTCCAACACATATCCTCTTGCTTCCAGATAATCTCGTAAAAAGCTCTTTCGTCAGAATCCCATACTATATCATGTTCAAACACCAGCTTTTTGTTCTTATCGGGCATTGCGGTGCACTGGCAGACGGTGGCTGGGTCTACCTCGACCATGTCCGGGATATCATTGGTCATTCCCCATAGGATATATCTTCTCTCCCAGATACCATATAAATATCCTTGTATCCATTCCCCATTATCAATCCGCTTTCCACGGGATAAAAATCTATTCTCCATCGCGTTCCACCTTTTTTCCTTTACAAACTCCTCTGTGTTCATGCACGGAGAAAGAAATACTTCCGGTCTGCTTCATGTAAGTCAATTTTTCTCCGGTCAGCTCACATTTGTGTTTACGTTCGTTCAAATACTGACATCTTCCATCACAATACATCGCTTTCCCCCTCCATTTCTTTCAGCTTGGCTTCGGCTTCAGATTCTGTGAGGAATACTGTTTTGCCAATACCAGACAATGAAATCGTAAATTTTTTCTCACTATCTATATAAGCACTTTCCGGACCTGTTTCATTGTCAATCCATTTATGCAACCATTTTGCCTTAACCGCAATCTTCATCCAGTTTCTTTTTGCAAAGCGGAATGAAACAATTCGTGCCGGAAAATATGAGGGAATCTTATGGTCAATTATTGGAAGAATCGCACTATCTACATAAACGGTATCTCCCACCTTGCACGGCAACCGCAGAAGTAATCCCTGCTCCTCGGCTTGCTCTCTATTTGCAAGTCTTTCCGCAATCTCTTCCAGGGCTTTGTATCTTCCATCTTTCGCAAGCTGGGTAATGGTAATTCCCTCATCATCCGGTAAATCTGCTGGATGAAATAAAACTTCTCCATTCTCTGCCACATATGTTAATCTCTCCATGCTATTCCTCACTTTCTGCCCGAAGCCATTGTTCCACCTCTGTAACAGAACACATTGCTACGCCGCCCTCAATGGTCTTTACGCTACCCTGCTCATATGTTTCGATTGAGCAAAGGAAATCTAAAAGTTCTTCATCCGTCATGCTCCGGATCCGGTCTGCATTGGTCTGCGGTCTGCATTCTTTCACAATCTCAAAGCACTCATCCTTCCAAGCTAAAACATTTTCTAGCTTATAGGAACTGTAGCCAACATGATAATAGTCCTCTCCGATTTCCTTGTACTTGATTTCGTAATATGGCTTTTTTCCTATCATTGTTACGATAATATCTAAGCAGGAAACTTTAATGCGTTCCGTTTTGCTATCCCGTGCCGCAGTTCTTATACACTCAATCATGACTTTCCTCGCTTTCTGCAAGTTTTGCATATTTCCAATCACATACATATGCCGGATCTTCAGCACTCCATGATGTAGTGCCCTGTTTCCATGCATACACTAATCCGTTGTTGTATTTTGCAAAATATCTCCGATCCCATCCACAGGATTCGCTATGTCTCACAAGAATCGGTGTATCAACTGGAACTCTACTCCAATCAACCGGCGGTTCAATCGGTTCGACATATTCGCTGTTCGCCCATTTTCTCGTCTTTATTTCACAATCTCTTATTGTGCCGCCATTAAAATTACACTCGTTGCACTGTGTTTTTCTGCAATTTTCCAGCTTTCCATTAACGACGGCAATGTTCCCCCCATTGCACGCGATTTCAATAATCTCTTTTGCATATTTTTCTCTATTCAGCATCTTTCTTCTCCTTCCCATACCGCAACTGATACGGTACTTCTCTGAATCTTTTCAACACATCCTGGTCCGGGTGCTTTGTCGGAATTGACAAGTTATTATTCATTTTTCCGATAATTGCGCGGCGTTTCTTACCTTCTTTCCACATTTATACCTCCCCGCTCCTTTCATCACGGCCACGATCTCCCGATATTCTCTTTCCCTCTTGGAAATTTCTCTATCAAGTACATCCAACCGTCTAAACAGTGCCGCCGTGTACTCTTCGTCCGTCAGCTCCGTTGTTCTTTTCTTACCTTTTGCCGCAAGTGGCAACCGCACCTGTTCACCGTTATGCATCAAGATCTTAATGATCTCCAATCGCGGCACACAATTTAAATCTGCTAAAATCTGCAACTGACTTGCTCTGTCCTTTGCGCTGCGGTACTGCCTACAAATTTCTCCCTCCGTCATATTCACTTCAACCACCTCCCGGTTGTGAATTTAGCACCTGTTTTTCTAATTCGTCATAGTCATACTGACGATGATTAATATTACTAAAAGCATTGCTTTTGCCCTTATGCTCTGTTGCTTTGCCAGGCACATAGTTCTCATCCAGATAATCTACATAGCCACTGTTAAAAAATGTGCTCCCGTACTGTGCTTTCCGCCAGTCGGCGTCCTTCTGCAATTCAAGACTGTAGCGGTCAATCGCTTTAACAAGCCTATCTTCCCCGATTGCAAGTAGCCGTTTCTTTTGGGCATCCGATACCTGTCCTTTGCCTTTTTTGTTCGGATATGCTTTCCACAGACGTTCGAACAACGCTTTGGCATCCGCCAAAGTATTTTTATTATTATCATTAACATTTACAGTAACATTAACATTATCAGTAACAGGGTTATTTTGCTTTTCAGAAAAACCATTTGCTTTTTTTGCTTTCTCTTGTTTTTGTGAAATATCTTTTGTTTTTGGTCTGCCGCCAAGTTTTCCGGCTTCCCGGCGTTTCTCAATCTTCTCCAAATATGCGGCAGTATCACGATCTATCCTTGATTTGATAAAGCTGAATGCCATATTGGTCATGCCGTCCATTTCCGGCAGTTCGTCCCCTGACGCGTAACACAATACTGCCGTCAGGAGTGCTCCGCGCTGTTCCATCGTAAGCAGTTTTATATGTTCCAGATACTCCGCATACAGGACAAAGCTGCTCTTTTCATCCGTCAAGACATCACCCCGTTTCCAAGTCCTTAAGAAGCTCTCTCAGTGACATTTTTGCCTGCGCCTGTGTAAGTTCCGTAATGGTCACTTCAATTCTTGGATTGTCCTTATCCACGTCCGTATCAAAGTAAAAATGCGGTATATATTTCTGACCATCATCTTTGATTACCCATGCTTTTTTCAAGCTGTCCTGCACGAACTTGGCGGCGCAGGACAAAATGTTATCATTATCCCTGCGACGGTCTTTTTCATAAAACTGATAGTAGATCAGAACCGGATCCGTGATATGTACACCGGGAAGCTGCTGTCTTATATACCAGATGATAGATTCCTCACTTTTCTTTTTCATCCGTCCGCCTTTGCGTGGATTTGTCCGGTTTGCGGCTGTATAGTCATTTAAACCATCCAACCGCCCAGGAATCGTAAATTTATACTCCATCAGCACCACCCATTCCAGCGTTACAGCTTCTTATCTCAAGAATTGTATTGTTACTCGGATTCCATCCCTCGACATATTCGATAGCTTTTTCATATCTCTTAGTTGCAATATTGTTTCTGGAATTGACTCTGAAATAGTCCTGAATGTCATGATTGCATTCAGAAAATACTTTTTTGCTCATTTCTTTATATGCCGGTGCTTTCTTACCTCCAAGAACCTCAATTACTCTTTTATTTACAGCTTTCTTTAATTCCTGCTGCTGTTCATAATCAATGGTCATAGTATTTTCAAGATGTGTGATTCTCTCTTCATGTCCATCGATCATACCAAGCTGTACACGCATCATTTCCTGTGGTGTCATCGGTTTTTGATAGGTGCCGGTTCTTCTGATCTGTGGCAGCACTTCCGATGTCACCCAACGTTTGAAACGCTTTGCTCCTGGCATTTTGCTTGAAAGAATCAAACTGTAAAGTCCCGATTCATTAATACAAATAACTTCCCGGTTTTGACCTGACAGAACGATTCGTTCGGTCAGCCTATCCTCTTCGTCAACATGATCTCTAATGGCTTTTTGTGTATTTGTATATTGCAAAATTTCCGCAATGGCTTTCGCAACAAACCACGGTTCTCCATCTACCGTTACTGTTCGGATCTCTCCAAACTCTCTATTCTTAAAAATCTCTAACTGATTCAATATCTTCTCCTTCCCCTCCGGCACCCATCGGCACCGGAGATCATGGTTCTTAATAATACTGTGATATATTATTTTTCACATGAACTGTTTCTTAAGGTGTTTCAACCCTACAAATCTTTTGCAACGATCCCGTACACCTTATAGGCTTCACGGAACCGGATCACTCCCATCTGATGCGCTATGGTGTGGTGCATCCGGCAAAGACAAATTTTCTTATAATTTGAATCATCAACCTTCCGCCTATCATTCCCCATTCCAATAGCATCCTCGTGATGTATTTCACCATCCTTGCCACATATGGCACATTTTTTATGTATCAGGCAGTAATATAAATACCGTCCAATATCATCTGTCCGGTTTATGGCATTGTCAGAAAGCGGTATGCCATTCTCTAAGGCAAATTCCAGAATTGTGTTGATAAATTCCCTTGCCGTGTCCATCGAACAGTTCGACAAGCTGAATTTTGGATCTCCCGTGCGGAGCATGTGCTCATATTTCAGAAGCTCCTTCATTTCTTCCGGCAGATAACCTGTCCAATCAGCAATGTCCCTGATCGTGGCGTATGCTTTTTTTCTTTGCTCTGCAGATATATGCCTGCCATCATCAAACCGAATCTCGGCGTTTTGAATTTTCTTTCTGCGGAGTATATCTCCAAGTTTCATCCCGGATATGGAAATCACTAAATCAGTACCATCTTTATTTTCCCTGTACTGTTTAATGCCTACCTGTGCATACATCACTCATCACCGTATCTCTCTTTTAAAATGTTAAGCATTTTTCCTGCATTTGCCGCCGTAAGATCGCTCCACGTCGTGTTATTGGTTTTTAACCAATACTCTGCATTAATCTTGTGCTTTTTACATAAATTTTTTATTGTGGTTATCTGTGCAGGAGATGCTTTTTCATCTTCAAGCGGTACAGCGTTACTGAACGGCTGCATTTCTTCTTTTAGCCATAGATTAAATCCCAGTCCGGTATTAATCGCCACGCATTTGACAAATGCTCTGCACATACTGTTCCATACCCTCTGTTGGCTCATTGAATTGTCTTTTACAGGATTCGCACCATTCATTACCGGAGTCTGCATCTCATACTCTTTGTCATCGATAACAACTTTTATCCTGGTTTCATAACATCTGTTTGTATTTCCTTTTGAATCCGTGAAAACCACGTCCGACATACGCAAACTACTTCCGGTCTTTTCGTCCGGGATCGGGTCCCAACGGACAACCTTTGCACCATTCTCATGCAGCAAATCAATGCATTTCGCCCAATTAAGATATGTAAGTCCATCTCTTTCCTCGCAATACGGTTTTACATCAATCTGCCTCATTTCCTCATAACTTTTAAGTGCCAAAATATCCCTCCTAGTCCTCAATATAAACTCTCATATCATCCAAACAGCGGTCACAGTAATAATCTCCTCTGATCTGTACTGCAGAATCTTCCTGAATGTGTTCTCCGCAGCAAACACATTTCGGTCTGGCTGACAGCCACTGCTCCTGATCTACATCTCGCTGTTGGAACAAATCGTAATTATCTGGCACAGTCTCATTCATGATCTTCCACCGCATCCTTACTGAAATATTCTTTCATTTCCGCATCAGAAGGATAAGTATGCAGTTCCATATTAGAATGGTAAAAAAACGCATATGTATATGTGCCATCAATTGAAATATAATCTCTTTTCTCAGTAAAAACAGACTCCTTAAACTGCTCTGCATACGCCACAAAGTCAGCCGTCGACGTAATAAAAATTCTGTCAGCATCCTCAGGAACACTTAATCCTAAGTCTTTTTTCATCTGAATAAGCTGTTTCTGTGTCTCGATAATCTTTTCCAAGGCTACCGCTTTCATCTCAATACTTGCATCCACTTATAAATTCCTCCATTTCCATCTGCTTCCAGTCCGTCGTCCGAACCATCCGCTCCATCTGATCTTCACGCTGCTGCCGTTTTGTCTCCCCGGTTATGCAGTCATCACAGACACCGTTCTGACCTTCCCCAGGATCCATGGAACATCCGCAGCGTCTACATTGTTTCTCATACATTGACACAACCTCAATTCCAGTGTTACAATAAACGCAGAAATACTAGGTATTTCCACGATTGAAATAGCACCTGCGCTCGCCAAAGTTCAGGGTGCTATTTTTCTTTTTCACTAAGTAACCATCCTTTCATCTGATGATAAATTGGCACATAACTTTCAGCATTAACTTCGATATTGAAATCAAGTCCCACTTTCGCAATAATCATGCCAACAGCCATATCCTCTACTTTGGGATTTTCTTCCTCGCTTAAACATTGTGCATTTGTCACTGCCTTGCCTCCTTCATACTGTCACTGCAATCGATCAGTTCCATATCCCCATCCAGCTTGTCCGCCTGCCGAAAATAAAGCAACTCGATCTGCGTCTCTCTCCTGTGCTCCGACAGGACTCTCAACCCGTACCCTGCACCGGCGATAAATCCACCAAGGATGCAGACCAGTGCGGCATAGTACATATACACTCCGTCGCTGTCTAAGCAACACATGGCAAGCATTGATATCGTGCCGCCGGTTGCCATGATGATTTTAGATAAACGTTTCACACACTACCACCTCCCTTCATAATTTCATCAAAGTAAGGATTTCAGAATCAGACACCTTCAACTCTTTAAATAAAATCAACATATCTGAATAACTGAACAATCCCTTTTTTAAGCGATTGCAAAATGACGGCTGAGTAATTCCAATCATCTTTGCTAAATCTGCCTGAGTCAAACCCTGTTCATACATCTTCCCAACAATCCACTTGCTGAAATCGCTGACTTTGTATTCCTTTTTCTTAATGGTTACTCTAGGCATTCAACCACCTCCTACTCTACCGGAATCCCGATCACACTCTCCATCAGATCAATGTGATCTACAGTTATATGTAACTCGGTATGTGGATCATGGTTCTTTTTCAACCAGTCGACTACCGGCTTACACAGCTTTTCTAACTCTTCTGCTTCGCTCATATTTCTCCTTTCTCGTTATATTTCTTTATTTCTCCATTTGTGGTACAATCTCCTTACAGGACGTTGTCGCGTCCAAATATTATGAAAGGAGATGTTTTCTAATGGATGAATCTTTTAAAAAACTTTTGATTGACAATTCATTAAGTAGAATCAATGAATTATTCAACAAGGATGATTCGGGTACAAAAATGGCTAAAGCCTTTGCAACCGTATCAGTCCAAGCAACTGCTATTGTCCTCGAAGAATACGAAAAACTTAAGTCCGAGGCGTAGCCTTTTCCAAAGAATCCGCAAGCAGATTTGTGATTTCTTCGGCAAAAATTTCTATACGGTTTTCTTTACTAAGCAACTCCTCAATGCGCTTCAAAGTACTGTCAATGCTTTGGAGCGTTTCTTCTATTGCTGATTTATTAACTTCCGGTGCTGCTTTCACTCTTCTCACTCTCCCTTCTCTACTCGAAATACATTAACCTGTTTATAAACACCATCGTTATTCTCTGAATACAGCACTGTTTCATGTGTTTTCTGAAAATACTTATTATAAATGGGTATAAGTTCATTCAGCATGTCTATGGAAACCTGTATTTGTTCTTCTGACATTTCGGTGATTTTCCGCGGTGTTTCCCCACATCTGTAACTTCTTATATATGGTCTTTCGCCTGTGCCAAATCCAATATTTGCCTTATCCATATAGAACTTATCAGACGGCTTATGTATGACCTTGGCTAACTTCACAAATGCAATCCACGCATCATCACTCGCCAAATGCAAATAATCAAATACTGGAGTATCATCCTTGACGTTTCTCACATGCGAAATTGGCGTTTCCGATACTCTTGAGTGTAAGTCCTTTGGTGGACTACTAACCCCCTCCACCTTAAGCTGTAATTGTCTAACCTGTTCTTTCAACTCAAGGTATTCTTTTTCTGATATTTCCAAGGTTTCTACCTCCTTTCAATTTTGCTGTCCAAACTATTGAACTGGTGTTGTGGTATCTTCTACTTCACTGGGATGGTTTTTCTAGCATTCTCAAATGCAATTAAGTCATCCTCTGAAATTCTGTATTCCTTTCCGATTTTGATTGCGCCAAGTTTCTGTTGGCGGATCCATTCCCATACAGTAATGACCTTAACTTTGTATCTCTCTGCGACTTCATCGCATGTATACATTTTTGCCAAAAATATCCCTCCTTTTTGTATGTTATTTATACTTGTGTTTGCTTCGGTTTAGTGATATAGTTTGTTTAAACGAATTATACATATATCAATAACGAAGTACTTTTCAGAATCGAATTTTTACTTGGTAGTTTTACTTCGGTTCAATCAAGTATGTCCATACTATAACACCAGATACTTCGGTTGTCAATAAGTATTACTTCGTTTTTAGCAAAGTATTTTGTATTTGTGAAAGGTGGACAAAAAATGTATGAAATTTTTGAGCAATTATTACAATCCCACGGAATAAGTGCTTACAAATTCTGTAAGGATACCAATGTATCTCAATCAACTATCAGTACTTGGAAAAAGAAGAATTCCAGATGCGGTATGGACTTAGCCGAAATTATTTCTAAATATTTCAATGTAAGTATTGATTATGTGATGTATGGAAATGAAAAAGATTTGAACTCCGTTTCTCAAACTCTTTCTGCCAAAGACGAACGCGATATTGCAAAGGATATGGAGAATATTCGCCAAAAAATAAAGAACGGTGCTGACGGTCCTCTATCCTATGATGGCGAACCGATACCAGAAGATGATGCAGAACTGCTCCTTGGACAGATTGAATTAATGATGCGCAAATTGAAACCTATCAATAAGGAGAAATACAACCCTAACAAGAATAAAAAGTAGGTGTTACATAAATTGAGAAAAGATATAAAGCAATTAGTAAATCACTACGTTTTAAAATTTAATACCAGAAATCCATTCGAGCTTGCAGACTATCTCAATGTGGAGGTTCAGATAGGTGCACTAGGAAGCCGTGCCGGATGCTATATGTTTTTGAAAAATCATAAATGTATATTCCTGAATGAAGATTTACCGGAAAATGAAATGCGGCTTGTAATGGCTCACGAACTTGGACACGCTGTCATGCATCGAAAAGAAAACTGCTATTTTATCCGAAACAAAACGCTTTTGCTCAATTCCAAAATAGAAATCGAAGCAAATACTTTTGCTGCAGAACTTCTTATGCCAGATGAATTGATATGGGAGTATCCAGACATGACACTAGATCAAATTGCTCGAATAGCAGGTTATTCTGAACAAATAATGAAATTTAAGAAATTGTAAGTAACAATATTCATACCCACATATATAAATTCAAACGATCATACTTGAACTATGTAAATAAACCAAATGAAAGAAGGAACAGAGTTATGAGAGAAGATACAAAAAAATGTATTCAAGAATTTCAAATCAAAACTTTCGGAAATGTAAAAAACATTGAAAAGGCAGAAACACTGGTTGATGCGAATGAAGTAATTAGATATATTGCTCCAACAAACATCATAACCTTATCAACTTCATCGCTAAAAAAAGAAAAATTTCCGGGTATCGTTATACTTACAAATAACAGGGTTATTTTCGATTTCCAAGTACTAAATAATAATCATTCTGAAATTTTTTCAGTCAGTGAAATTCGTTCCATTGAATCAAGCGGAAATAGTCTCACCGGTGGACATATAATAATTCATACAATATCAAAAGATTTTGATTTCTTAGTAACTTACAAAAAGGATATCATTCAAAACATACAACGAACATTTGATGCCATTCGCGCAACTGCAACTCAAAAACCAATTCAACAAACAACAACTATATCCGAAGCTGATGAACTGGCAAAATTTAAGAAGCTGTTAGACCAAGGAATTATCACAGAAGAAGAATTTGACGCAAAGAAAAAGCAGATATTATCCTTATAAAAATTATCTCTAATGCAAAAAACAAGGGAGTATCTATGAAAAAAGCATTTTCCATTATATTAAGAATTATTTGCGGTTATTGTGGAATCGTCTTTCTTTTGGGCGCTTTGGGTGGAGTTATAAATTGCTTTCTGAATTCTTCTGAAATAATCGCGTATTTAATATTGTCTATATTTTGTTTTGCTATTGGATTTTTATTAACACGTTTTGCGTTTGGCAAACAAAAAGTAAGCACTCCTTCGCAAAATCTTACTAGTCCTGTGACCAATGACACTCATCAGCTGAATATCAACAGTGTTCCTGATAATAGTTCAACAACTATGGAAAATTCTTCATATCCTATTGAAACCAGATATGAAGAAACAGATAAATCTCCTGACATAACACCTCGAAATCAGCGCTCTAACTGCAATTGCAATGGGTGTTCCAAGCAAAATGTTTGCGAGTATGGATATATTATTTATGATGAATTTACAAAAGAAAGGTTAACACTAGCAGATAAATTCATCATGTTAAATGCTTTTAATATGGATTCTTTTAAACCCTATATTGACTGTTCTATAGACATCATTTGGAATATACAAGACTTACACGATTCCGAAAAAATTAACACTTACCCCAAAGATGTAATACAAAATACTCTTTTTTATTTGCAAGAAGAAAAGAAAATATATTTAGCTTATGGGAAATGTGGTCGTGCTTATTTCAACTTTATGAATATGAATGGACCGATTAATAATTTAAAATCTATTCTTAAAGTACTTAAAACTCAAACATCCACATAAACCATTTTTAATAAATAAAAACCGCCCCTGCGAACCGGACACCAGTCAACAACAGGAGCGGATGCGTGCTCCGAAGATACACGCCCTAAGCAAGCATATTGTATCATTCGGAGCAGCCAAACGCAAGCGGAACACCAGTTCTCTGCTGGCTTTTATTTTTATACCCAAAATCCCCTCGATTTCGATGGGTTTAGAAGAAAGGATGATACATATGAAGATTGAAAAACTCCCAAGCGGCTCCTACCGGATCAGAAAAATGTACAAAGGGCAAATGTACACAGTTGTGTTTGATGAAAAGCCAACACAGAAAGAAGCCTTACAGGCAATATCAGAGAAATTAGACAGCGTTCCTCCTGCTTCCACTATTCCAACAACCTTCCAATCAGCTTGTGATGAATTTTTCAGAATCAAAGGTAATGTTCTTAGTCCTTCCACTAAAAATGGCTATATGAGCATATTCCGTAACTTATCTGATGAATTTAAAAGTCTTAGACTGTCGGATATAAAACAAACTGATATTCAAAAAGAAATAAATGATTATTCAGTATCACGTTCTCCAAAAACAACTGCAAACGCAAATGGCTTTATCCTCTCTGTTATGGAAACATTCCGGCCAGATGCAGTATTTCATATCACATTGCCACAGAAAGAAAAAAAAGAACCATACATTCCAACAAGCGGCGAAGTCAAACTGATTTTAGAAAAAGCCACTGGAACAAAATACTACATACCGCTCCTACTTGCATGCTGCGGACTCCGTAGAAGTGAAATCCTTGCATTAGAGCTTTCTGATCTATCAGATGACAACATTCTGACAATTAATAAAGCAATGGTCGTTGGCAGCGATAAACAATGGCACATTAAATCAACTAAGACAACTAACAGCTCCAGGAAAATTATAATACCGGAGTTTGTTGCCGACATGATCCGGGCGCAGGGATATATCTATAAAGGCTCTGCCAATCAGATCTACGAAAATTTACAGAAATATCAAAATGAGCTCGGTATTCAAAATTTTAAACTGCATGCTCTCCGTCATTATTTTGCCACAATGATGAGTCAGACGATGAGCGAAGAAGATGTTATGAAAATGGGTGGATGGTCAACACCCCATGTGATGAAAGCCGTGTATCGCCATTCCACCATTGACAGAGATAAAGAGAAACAAAAGAATGCAATGAACGGATTATTTAAGAATTTGTCATGACAAAATCCATGACAAAAAATTACATTTATGACATAAATTTGGCATAACTCCAACTTATAATTCATTGTACAAAAATAGCCTGAAACCCCAGAAAAATCAACAATTTTCCAAGATTTCAGGCATTTTCTTTGGAGTGGACCTGACGGGAGTCGAACCCGTGTCCAAAAACCAATCCCCTGTCCTTCTACGAGCGTATCCTATGTTTTAACATTCCCTCTGCCAGACCTGCGTAGGCACAGTTCCGGTTTCAGTAGCTTCATCGTACGCCCGCAGGCTCAAAGCTTTGCCTGCGTCGTTTCTCACATAGTCGAAGCCTGGGTCCTAAAGTGTGAGTGCTCTAGGTCAGACTGCTGCCATTAGGCAGCGTATGCTAAATTATCTTCAGCGTTTAATTTTAATTTTGGAATTTGACGCATCCCGTGCGACTCGCTTCTCCAGCTTCATGATCCCTGTCGAAACCATTACAAGCCCATAAATATATATTTCAGATGCAGCCCTTTCACACACAAGATATCATTTCCTGTGAATCAAAAAGACCACATCATCCATTCTTTTTCCATAAATTTCTTTAGTACAGATTCTTTACTTTGAAATCCCGCTCCGCCTCACGCCGCATATCCTTCTTTGCAATATCCTGACGCTTATCATACTGCTTCTTACCTTTTGCAAGCGCAATATCAACTTTCACAAGACTTCCTTTAAAGTATACCTCAACTGGCACTAAAGTATAACCCTTTTCTGCGATTTTTCCGACCAGCTTGCGGATCTCTGACTTATGCATCAGAAGCTTCTTCGGACGCAGCGGATCGCGGTTGAATATATTTCCCTTTTCATAGGGACTGACGTGCATGCCATAAATAATGACTTCTCCGTTCTCGATACGGATAAACGCTTCCTTGATACTGCATTTTCCCATGCGCATGGATTTTACTTCCGTGCCATGCAGCTCAATGCCAGCTTCATAACGCTCCTCTAAGAAAAAGTCATGGTAGGCTTTTTTGTTGTTCGCAATCAGTTTTTTTTCTGTCTTTGCCATCATGCCCTTCCTTTCTTATCCAATATCCAGCCTGTATAGTATACCCCGAAATGCCGGGGAACGCAAGATGATTTTTTATTCTTCCTCATTCTCCCGCACCACACGAAAGTCGATTGTACGCAGTATCTTGTCAGTTCCTGTCACCATGACATGTACGCGCTGTCCTAGTTTATAGCGGATGTTCGTCACCTCGCCAACCAGCTCATAAGTACTTTCATTATAATGGAAATAATCATCTACAAGTGTTGTCACATGTACGAGCCCCTCCACCGTATTCGGAAGTTCCACATAAAATCCCCATTCGGTCACGCCGGAGATCACACCCTCAAACACCTCACCGATACGCTCTGACATATATTCCACCTTTTTCAGCTTATCGGTCTCACGCTCAGCCTCATCCGCGCGGCGCTCCATCTCGCTCGAATGTTTCGCAACTTCCGGCAGGATCTTGTCATAATGCTCTATTTTCTTTGCATTCATCCGTCCGCGCAGATTGTCCTTGATAATACGATGGATCTGCAGATCCGGGTATCTGCGGATCGGTGATGTAAAATGACAGTAATAAGGTGTTGCCAGTCCAAAATGACCGGTGCTCATGGTCGTATACTTTGCCTGCTTCATGGAACGCAGTGTCAGCCGGCTGATCAGTGCCTCCTCCGGCGTTCCATCGATCTTTTGCAGCAGCTTCTGCAGTTCTTTCGGATGCACTTCGTCCTGTCCGATATGGATAGAATAACCAAAATTATTGATAAATGTCGATAACTTCTTGATTTTTTCAGTATCCGGGTTGTCATGTGTACGGTATACAAACGGCAGTTCCTGCCAGAAATAATCCTGCGCTACCGTTTCATTGGCGATCAGCATGAAATCTTCGATGATCTTCGTTGCAACATTCCGCTCGTAAGGCTTAATCTCGACCGGTTTTCCCTTGTCATCAAGCACAATCTTCGTCTCCGGAAAATCAAAATCGATCGAGCCGCGCTTCATACGTTTTTTGCGCAGAATCGCAGCCAGTTCCTGCATCAGTTCAAACATCGGAACCAGTTCTTCATACTCTCTGATTTCATTTTCATCATGATCTTCCAGAATCTTTTTTACACTGGTATAACTCATGCGGCGGTCTACTTTGATCACGGACTCTGCAATCGTGTGATCGATCACATTTCCTTTTGTATCGATCGTCATCACACAGCTTAAGGTCAGACGGTTTTCGCCTGCATTTAAAGAACAGATCCCATTTGACAATTTATGCGGCAGCATCGGGATCACGCGGTCGACTAAATAAACAGATGTACCGCGGGATAATGCCTCCACATCCAGTGCGCTGTGCTCCTGCACATAGTTTGAAACATCCGCAATGTGCACGCCAAGCTTATAGTTATCTCCCTCTTTTGTCAGTGTGATCGCATCGTCAAGATCCTTCGCATCCTCCCCGTCGATCGTGACCGTCTGCCAGTCCCTGAAATCCATGCGTCCTGCCATATCTGCGGTGCTGACTTCGTTCGAGACATTTTCCACCTGATGCATGATCTTTTCTGAAAATTCTACCGGCAGGTCGTAAGCCTTTACGATAGACATAATGTCTGTCCCCGGATCATTGATATGACCAATGATCTCAACCACTTTCCCTTCCGGTTTTCTTCCCTCTTTGCCGTAGTCCGTGATCTCGACCACGACCTTATGTCCGCTGACAGCTCCTTTCGAACGCTCCTGCGGAATAAAAATATCTGAACCGAATTTAGGATTGTCCGGCACGGCAAATCCAAACGTCTTACTTTTTTCATAAGTACATACGATTCGTGTGGTACCGCGGGATATAATTTTTGTAATCGTACCTTCCCTGCGTTTTCCACTATTCTCAGAAGTAACCGCCACCTGAACCGTATCCATATGAAACGCACCATGCACCTGTGATTCCGGGATGAAGATATCTTCCTCTTCCCCCTCGATGCTGACAAATCCAAAACCTCTTGCATGCGCCGTAAATGTACCGATTAAGTATTTTCCTTCTGATTTGATATATTTTCCCTTGGAAGTCACCTCGATCCTTCCATCCATCACAAGCGCATCAAGTACTTCCTGCAGTTCACTGCGCTGGGATTTCGGTACTGATAAAACGACTGCCATCTCCTTTGCTTTCATCGGTACATAAAACTCATCGCAGATAAACTGGTAAATTGTCTTTTTCCGTTCTTCTAAAATTGTTTTCTCCATAAACCCCGTCCTTTTTTCTTATGAAAAAAATGACTGCCGCATCTGCGACAGCCATCCATTCATCTTAAAAAATACTCATATTTAATACCGCTGCAATCACGATAAACAAGATAACAAAAATTCTGGTCAGTTTTACTAACATACCTTCCATGGAACGTCCTTTGTTCTTGCCCCAATATGTGTCTGCTGCACCTGCGATTGCTCCAAGTCCTGCGGATTTACTTTCCTGCATTAAGATGATAACTGTCAATGCCACACTGATTATAATAAAAACTACAGTCAAAATTGTTTTTACAACTGCCACGATCGTTCCCTCCTAGGTTACAAACTCACAACTTTAATCATTGTAACATAGACGTTTCCTTTTTTCAACCCATTTTTTCAGCTTTCTGCTTTTCAGTGATTTCTTCCGGCACAAACACCGCATCCTCTGCCAGTTCCTCCTCAATGCGTAAAAGCTGGTTATACTTGCTGGTGCGCTCTGCGCGGCACGGTGCTCCCGTCTTGATCTGTCCGGCATTGACCGCCACTGCAAGGTCTGCGATAAATGCATCCTCCGTCTCCCCGGAGCGATGGGAAATGACCGTATGATATCCGGCTGACTTCGCCATCTCAATCGCATTTAACGACTCCGTCACGGTTCCGATCTGGTTTACTTTGACAAGGACTGCATTTGCAGCACCAAGTTTAATTCCGCACTGGATACGTTTGGGATTGGTCACAAACAGATCATCTCCGACAAGCTGTACTTTATCACCAAGTCTCTTTGTCAGTTTCTGCCATCCTTCCCAGTCATCTTCGAACAATCCGTCCTCGATAGAAACGATCGGGAACTGCTGCACGAGTTCCTCATACATGGCGATCATCTCTTCAGAACTTCTTGCGATCTCCTGTTCTTCCCCATTTCCCTTTGACTCTCCCGGAAATACATAGACGCCGCGCGCCTCGTCATACAGTTCACTCGCCGCCGCATCCATCGCATAAACGATATCCTCCCCGACACGGTAACCTGCCTTTTCCACCGCTTTTGAGAGATAAGAAAACGCTTCTCCCGTATTCTTAAAATCCGGTGCAAAACCGCCCTCATCCCCGACTGCTGTACTCATACCGTTTTCGTTTAAGATCTGGCGCAGAAAATGATATACTTCTGCACCCATTTTAAGGGCCTGTGAGAAACCGCGTGCTCCGACCGGCATGATCATAAATTCCTGAAAATCAAGCGTATTTTTTGCGTGGACACCGCCGTTGATCACGTTCATCATCGGAACCGGGAGCGTTTTGGCATTGGTTCCGCCAAGATAGCGGTATAATGGCATATCCAGTGCCTTTGCAGCCGTCTTTGCACAGGCAAGCGATACCCCGAGGATCGCATTTGCCCCAAGGTTTCCCTTATTATCGGTTCCGTCAAGTTCCACCATTGCGCGGTCTAATTTTGCCTGCTCTAACACATTCATCCCAAGCAGCATTTCCCGGATTTTTGTGTTTACATGATCCACGGTCTTCTGCACACCAAGGCCGAAATAATCTTTATCACCATCACGCAGTTCGATTGCCTCAAATCTTCCCGTACTTGCACCGGAAGGAACAGACTCTCTCGCCGTGATCTTTTTGCCGGTTGTCTCTGTCTCGGCAGTCACCTCGACCTCCACCGTCGGATTTCCTCTTGAATCCAATATCTGTCTTGCATGCACATCTGTGATCTTAATTTTTAATGACATAAAAAAATTCCCCTTTCACACAATCTTTTTCCGTAGTATGTGTAATCGGTGAATCATTTATAACTTTTTTACGGTAAAATAAATTTTTGCAGCGTCGTATATAAAAGTTTCGGATCGATCGGTTTTGCAAGGTGTTCATTCATCCCTGCTTCTTTCGTCTGTCTTCTGTCCTCATCTCCTGCGTTTGCTGTCATTGCAATGATTGGAAGTTCTTTGACATCTGCTCTGTCTAAAGCACGGATCTGTCTTGCTGCCTCAATTCCGTCTAAAACCGGCATGCGAATATCCATCAATATTGCATCAAAATAATATTCCGGGGCATCTGCACAAGTTCCACCGCTTTCTTGCCATTTTCCGCTGTGACAACCTCAAACTGTTTCTTTTCCAAAAGTCCCTTTGCAACGATGACATTAAGCGGATGATCCTCAACAAGCAGAATCCGCTTTCCCTCAAAACTGATATTCTCTGTTCTTTCCTTCCGCGCCTTTTTCCGGCGGTCAAAATCAAGTTTTGCGGTCACGGTAAACACGGTGCCTTTTCCTTCCGCACTCTCTACCGTAATGTCACCATCCATCATCCTTGCATAATTGCGCGCAATGGACAGTCCCAGACCGCTCCCTCCATAAACACGGGTATTTTCTTCATGCTCCTGTGTAAAAATTTCAAATACTTTTGGCAGAAAATCTTTTGCGATACCAATTCCATTATCGGAAACGACTGCGGTCAGCTGTACTCTTCCATCCGTTTCCTGCTCTGCAACAGAGACGTTGACATTTCCACCTTTGGGGGTAAATTTCACCGCATTGTTGATCAGATTTACCATGATCTGTTCTAACCTTGTGGAATCCCCAATATACACTTCCGAGATTTTCTTTCTTCTTTCAAAAGAATAGCCGACACCTGCCATGACTGCCTGTGCCTTCGCTAACATATTGACATTATCCCAGAACTTATCTCCCTCAAATGCCCGGATAGCAAGTTTCATGCTGCCACTCTCGATTCGCGACATATCAAGAATATCATTTAGCAGTGCTAAAAGATATTGGGATGCTGAATCCAGTTTTTCCGTATAATCAAGCACCTGCTCCCTGTCATCAAGCGATGAGCGTATCATGGAATTTAAACCGATGATCGCATTCATAGGTGTCCGTATCTCATGGCTCATTCCGGCTAAAAATTTCGTTTTTGCCTCATTGGCTGCCTCTGCCATCTTCAGTGCTTTCTCCAGCTGCTCCTGTTTTTCTTTTTCTTCTTTCACAATGTCCTCAACATCGGAAAGCATTAAAAGCAGTGTACCTGTCTGTTGATTTAAATACATACAGCGGATCTGTTTCTGACGGTACTTTCCATTTTTCGAACGCAGCGGAACCTCTACGATATACACATCCTGTGATTTTAAATGTTCACGGATATTCGACAATTCCATAGCTTCTGACAACCGCTTCTTTTCTTCCGGCGTTTCCACGCGGTCGGCCAGACATTGCAGCTCACCTTCATATTGATCCTGTTCAGCCTGTGAATCAAGCGCATACTGACCGCCAGTATGCAGGTGATCCCCGCCTGCATCAGATACATCTGGATGGGACACACCAGAAAACAGAATGCAAGTCCCACCAGAAGATAATATGCCGTTGTGCTTTCCCGTCCACCAAATATAATATGATTCATGGCAAAAAAGGAACCTATTGCAACGTACTCGACCGCGATCAAAACAGACAAACGGATACCTGAATCTCTTTTCGAATAAAAGGAAACAAACAGTAAGATCAGAAACAATGCTGCATATAAAATACACATATGTTCATGGTAATAGTCTGCCTGTTTTCTCCATAATATGTAAAATGCCAGCATAAATGACAGGCACACCATGGAACTGTTTAAGACACAGAGCACGACTCTGTTCTCATGATCCACCTGCTGCCTGCATTCTGCCAGCACATCCGCTTTCAAAAATTTTTTCAGTTTTTCTTTCCAGTCTTCCCAAAACTTCATCATTCTGTCCCGATTCCTTTGGTCTTTAAGAAATCTACCCAGATGTTGTATTTCGACCCGTACAGATGCAGATTGTCAAACGTAAGCTCCTGTTTTAATCCACCCTGATCATCGCACACCACTTCATTGACATCAATATAAAACACACGAACACCATCCGCAAGCTGCTGTATGCGCTGATTTCTCGCATCAATGCCCGGATTATTAAAAATCGGATCTGAATCAGATTTTTTCTGGGTCACATGCATGATCGCCTGCACATAAATGACCGCATCCGGCTGCAGTGTTTTGAATTTCTCCACTGCATTCTGATACTCATTCATAAACCCGTCCAGTGTTCCACGTCCCATCTCATTGATACCGATCTGAAAATACACCTTTTTATACTGCTTTGCCTTCAAGGCTTCCTCTAATGTCACCTTTTTCCCGTTGACCTCACAGAATGCATCTTTCCACAGATCATAAATATTCATACCAACAGTTGCGAAAAAATCGGAATGATCCAGTCCACCATAATCATGCAGACCTACCGTTCTCGAATCTCCAATAAAAACTGCATCATCAAAATAACTGTCATCCACCTGTATAAATTTCTTTGGTTTTGCAGCCGCCGTTTCTGTATCCTGCATTACTGTTTCCGTCTGCCCTGCCACATTTTCCTCATCCGTCATTTCTGTACTTGCAATGACACTTTCCTGGTTCTGTGGTTTTGTTCCATCCGGCAACAGATCCGGCAACTCTTTACTCCAAGGATAAATTTTATCATGAATTCCGTCTAACACCAATACAAAATACGGAGTTTTTTTTACATCGATGGAATAATTTTTATAGATCCCGTCTTTTTTTAAATATCCGATCAGGGAAAGTACCCCCCAGCCAATGATCAAAAAGACAGCAACCCTGCATTTCATTATTTTTTTCACGCTTATTCACCAGTCCTAAAAATTAAAGTACAAAAACGGGTTATTCGTAGAAACTGCCATATAATAAAGACTTAATCCTAACACCACGATCACCGCCAGACTCCCCAGCCATTTTTTTTCAAATACCTTATATAAAGCTGTCGGGTATGGAGTTGAAAAAACAATCCCCATCAGAAACAGTGGACCGTAATCTTTCAGATACTGCAAAAAATCCATCTGTCTGACCGTTTCTCCCACACCGAAAAATGGAAACATTCTTGCATAATAGACACCAAGCTGTCCTACATCCGCAATCGCAAATGCCATCCAGGTAAGCGGTACTACAAGCACCAGATATACATGGGAAAGTATTTTGCTTTTTTTCAGAAACTGCAGTAAAAATGCTTTTTCCAAAGCAAGCAGTAAGAGCAGTGATGCTCCCCAGATCAGAAAATGTCCCTCTGCCCCATGCCAGACGGCAGTCAGACTCCATACCACAAATAAATTAAATATCGTACGTGCTTTTCCCTTCCTGTTGCCGCCAAGCGGAATATAGACATATTCCCGGAACCAGCGTCCAAGCGTAATATGCCATCTTCTCCAGAATTCGGATACCGATCTTGAAATATAGGGATGTTTAAAGTTTTTCGGAAATTCAAATCCAAGCATCCGTCCCAGTCCCAATGCCATCAGAGAATAACCGGAAAAATCAAAATAAAGTTCGATCGAATATGCAAACGCTCCCATCCATGCCAACGGTGTTGAAATACTTTCAAAGCCGATTGCCTGGATGTTATTCCACAAAAGTCCAATACGGTCTGCAACGATCACCTTTGCACCAAGTCCCAGTATCAGTGTTTTTAATCCGGATTCAAACTGTTCGAAAGTAACGGTTCTGCTGCATAAAGCCATACGGACCTCCGAATAGTTGATGATCGGTCCGGCAATCAGCTGTGGAAACATCGTCACATACGTTCCAAGCCGGATAAACGATTTTTCCACCGGCACCCTTCCCCGGTAAACATCGATGATATAGGCTGCGATCTGGAACGTATAAAAACTAATACCGAGCGGCAGCTTATCCATGAAACCGCTATACTTAAAAAGGAATAAAACACCAAAGTCGTAACACAGCGCCACGATCAGCAAAATCAGCTGTTTTTTCCCTCTTCCCTCATAAGTATCCCGGTACATCAGCCTGCCAAAAACATAGTTGATCACCACAGAAGCAAGTAAAAGCACTACATATTCTGCCTCACCTGCCGTATAAAATAAAATACTGCCCGCAAATAACACCGCATTTTTCCATTTCTGCGGTGTCACATAATATATCAGTAAAAAAAACGGCAAAAACCGGAATAAAAATTCAAAACTGCTAAATACCATCTTATCAGCTCTTTCTAATCCACATTATTTTTCAACACCGATTATTATAGCCAAAAAAATTCCTTATAACCACCTGTTAAGCAAAGTTAGTAAATTTGTAAATTTTTTGTGATTTTTGTTACATCTTGGAAATATTTTTCAATCTCCCCGACAAAGTACAAAGACCCAAATGCGATCGTTTTGTGTGCCACATCCAGCCGTCCCGGCATCAGTTCGTCAAAAGAGTGTAAAAGTCCGGCATCGCAGATTCCCTTTGCCCGGATCTTCTCCGACAGCTCCTGTGCCGCCAGTGCCCTCTCTGACTCTACCGTCACCGTCTTAAAATCCAGTGCAAGCGGCAGTAATTCCTCGATCATTTCCTCATAGTTTTTATCTGCCATAACTCCCATGACAAAATGAAACTTCTCTCCCGGGAACAAAGTACGAAGACTTTCCGCTAATGCCGCCACTCCGTTACCATTATGTGCACCATCCACCATAAAAAACGGTTCCCGGCTTAGGATCTCCATCCGTCCTGCCCATCTTGTCTTTTTGATTCCTTCTCTGATATAGTATTCTGCCTTTTCATCTGAAATTCCTCTGTCTTTCAGAAAAATTTCTGCGGCAAGGATCGCAGCAGCCGCATTTTCATACTGGTGGACACCAAGCATTGCCATCTCAAGATTTTTGTATTTCTGATAGGAAAAATACTGTCTGCCATTTTCATAGCGGCATTCGGTCACGTCATGCATATCCGCAATCTTTATCTCAGTAACTGCTTCTTTTTCCGCTGTTTCCAGCAAAACATCCATTGCATCTTTTTCCTGGCTCTCTAATACCAGTTTTGTACCCTTTTTGATAATTCCCGCCTTCTCCGCCGCAATTTTATCTAATGTATCACCTAAAACCGCCATATGGTCATACCCGATTTTCGTGACCACCGTAACCTCCGGCACGCCGATTGCATTGGTTGAATCTAATCTTCCCCCAAGCCCGGTCTCTATCACGGCAGCCTGACACTGTCTGTCCCTGTAATAGAGCAGTGCCATTGCCAGACAATAATCAAACATCGTCGGTACTGTCCCAAAGTCCTCCTCAAGCAACATGTTTCCAAGTTTTGTCACTTCTTCACGGGATATCATCTGTCCGTCCACACAGATCCGCTCCCTGAAATCAACCAGGTGCGGTGAGGTAAACATTCCGGTACGAATCCCTGCTTCCTTTAAAATTGAGCACAAAAAAGCAGAGACGGAACCTTTTCCGTTCGTCCCCGCTATATGGATCACACTCATATTCTGCTGTGGTCTGCCTAACTTTTCCAGCATCAGCGCTGATACCTCTGCCCCCGGACGATTTCCAAACCGTCTCTGATGTTCGATCTGATCTAATACTTCCTCATATGTCAGTTCTTTCATATACTGTCCTTTCCCTGACGGATGCTGCAGTCCTCATACGCCGGCAGATCGGTAACTGACACTTATTCCGCCGTATTAAACTGCGATAATAACACCGCCGTCATTTGCATACATTGTGCTGACGCCCGCTGTATCCGTAACAATGATTTTTTTGAACTTTGCTATCTTTTCAATTTTTTCCTTTACTGCTTTTGCTCTCTCCGGACAATTACAGTGTGAAATTGCAAGCACCCTGTTCTCACAGTTTTTTGTCTTTGCAATCACATCCTGAATCATCTTATCCAGCGCTTTGTTCATGCCACGCGCCTGACCAAGCTGACAGATCGATCCTTCCTCTGTAGAACCCATTACCGGCTTGATATTTAATGTATTTGCAATAAATGCCTTAAGATTTGTCAGACGTCCGTTTTTTCGCAGAGTCTCTAATGTTTCAAGTACAAAAAATGTATTCATGGAACTGATATATTTCTCTGTTGCCGCAACAACTTCCTCAAAACTCATACCGGCCTCTTCACACTCCTGCACTTTCATACCGATCAGTGTCTCACCGACGGAAGCGGAACGGGAATTGAATACATAAATCTTCTTCTCGCCCGGATGTTCCTCCTCAAATAAATTTTTTCCAAGTTCGGCACTGTTATAAGATCCGGAAAGCTTGCCGGATAAAGTTACCACATATACATGATCGGCATCCCCTTCATAGGACTTCATATATTCATCCGGAGACGGGCATGCAGACTTTGGTCCGGTAACACTTTCCTTTACCCTGCGAAGAAAATCCTTCTGGTCAAATGTCTCGTCATCGCGGATATAGCATCCATCTACCTCTAACTCTAACGATACATTCTGATAATGTCCATCCTTTTTTAAATCTTCCGGCAGTTCTCCACAACTGTCAATCACGATCTTGTACATATCTTATAACCTCCATAGTCCGACAATTTGTTATTCAAAAACTTTTTATATGTTATTTTTTTCCATTACATGTAGTATCAATTACTACATAACATTAACACAAAAACTTTGTTTTGTATAGAGGTTTCTATTATATTTTATATATTTTATATATTTTTTATCTGATATCTTTTCTACGAAAATTTCAGGATCAGTACATTCTGATCTCTGTCCTCAATATACGATAATCCTGTAATTCCCTCACAATAATCGCGGATATGCTGTTCATCGATCAGATATGCTTTTGCCTGATCATATAAAGATGTATCCGAAAAACGAATCTCCTCCGTGACAGCTCCATTACGATAAGCAGCGCCATAAATCTGTCCGATCACTTCCGGCTCCCACTCGGTGATATATTTTCCTTCTCTTACATAATAATTATCTGCCGTTGCCGTACATTCCGGCAAAAGCAGTGTACCGTCCGCCTGATGCGTTTTGCTGATCTCAGCCGTAGTCACCCCGAAATAATTATAATTGATAAAAGTCCCCATACCGCTCGCACCATTGTTATAGGAAGAATTTCCCCATGTCGTATCCATAAAATAATATGCACCGTCAAGCTGGACAAGATTCCATGCGTGTGTGTCTCCCTCCGCAGTTCCTGTCACCACAACAGCCGGAATCCCCAGAAGTGTCAGCAGATACTGCGTGGCGTTGGCATATCCCTGACAGACTGTTTTCTTATTTAAAAAGACACTGATAATATTCTGATTTTGTTCCGTCCCCATTTGATATTCAACGTTTCCCGCCAGATATTCAAACACATATTTTGCCTTTTCATAATCTCCCCAGGATGGATCCACATTTTTTAATATGGAATCCACCACTGCGTCGATCCGCCTCTGATAGGAATCACGCTCTGTGCGCTCCATCGTATAACTTGGGGAAAAATCGATGCTGACAATCTTTTTTCCCATGGTATACTGTGTGTAGTTATAACCGGATACCCAGAAAATGCCCCCATGATCTGCTATCACAGAACGATATGCCTTCTCTAAAACTTTTTCATCACAGGTACTTACTTTTACCTTTGAATCATGTGCCAGAATGATCCGGTACACTTCGTCATAGACAGTCTTCTGCTCCGCCGTCAGCGTTTCATAAGCATATCCATGCGGCACTTCGGTATCCGCTGTTTCATTTTCCGTGCTTATCTCTGTACTCTTTACCGTCTGTTCCTCTGCCGTACCGGAATATGTTTCTGCTTTCGCATTTTTCTGTTCTACACTGATCTGGTTTGTGATTTTTTCTGGAAACACACCTGTATCCTTAAGCACTCCGGAATATTGAACCACTCCGCCCGCTATCACTGCAAGAATTATAAACTTAAGCAGTGTATGCCTTTTTCTTCTTTTCAAAATTCCTCCTTAAAGTAAAAAATATGCCGTTACAAGCTCTGTCAGTGCCTCCTGATCTGCTGCCCCCATCAATTCTCTTGCTGAATGCATTGCCAGAAGCGGAATACCAATATCTACTGTTTTTACCGGCAGCAGCGCAGATGCGATAGAGCCAAGTGTTCCGCCGCCTGCCATATCGGAACGGTTTACAAATTTCTGATACGGGATCTTCTTCAGATCACAGATCTGCTGGATGATTGCAATCGCCTCACAGTCTGTTGCGTAGGACTGGGAACATGCCTCCTTGATACAGAAGCCGCTTCCGAGCACCGGTTTATTTGTGATGTCCATTTTGCCTGCCTGATTCGGATGCAGTCCATGTGCAACGTCTACCGATAACAGCATACTCTGATACAGCAGCTCCTGCGCACTCTCCTTCGCACCGCATTCCGCTAAAATGCGAAGCAGCATGTCGTGAAGTAAGATAGAACCTGCTCCCTGTTTGCTGCGGCTTCCGATCTCCTCATGGTCAAATAAGGCGATTAGATTGATACCGTCTTTTCTTTCCGCATCTAAAATACCGGACACTAAAGCTGCACAGGATGTCAGGTTATCCAGTCTCGGAGAGGATATAAAGTCATCTGCTACCCCAACATACTCCGGCTGCTCCTTGCAGTACACCGACAGTTCAAAGTCTAAAATATCCTCTTTTGCAACAGACAGTTCCTTTGCAAGAAAACTTAAGAAATAATCGGCATTCTTCTCTTCTTCTGCAAGCAGCCCTGCAACCGGGATCATATCGATCTGCTTATTTAACTCCACGCCCTTATTCACTTCGCGGTTCATATGGATCGCAAGATTCGGGATTGTCAGCAGATTCTTTTCGGATGCAAAATATTTCATTTCCGGTACAAACGGATCATTGCCCCTCACTGCCACACGTCCTGCCACACCAAGCGGTCTGTCTAACCAGGTATTTAAGATTGCACCTCCATATACCTCGATGTTGACCTGTGCATAGCGGTTTGTCACGACATCACAGGACGGCTTAATGCGCAGACACGGAAAATCCGTATGTGCCGCTGCAATGCGCACTGCAGGTTTTTCCTCTTTTTTCATCTCATCTTCCGGAATCGTAAATGCGAACAATGTGGTATCGTGGTGATCCACATAATAACGTCCACCCGCTTTTAGATTCCATTCTTTTTCATAAGCTATCTTTTCAAATCCGGCATCCTCTAAACGTTTTTCACACGATTTTACCACATGTGCCGGAGATACTCCCTCTTTTAATAAATCAAATAAAACTGTTTGTTCGTTCATTGTATTTCCTCTTTTCTGTCATACTGATTAAAACCACTCCTATTCTACTATAAAATCAGAAAGATTACATCCTTTATTTTGTTTCCAGGTGTTTTATGGTACAATGGGGATGTGATGTTGGAGTTTAAAGGTGGATCATGATACCTGCAGAAATTAAAATCCACCTTTAAACTCCAGCACCACACCATCAGCTTATGAAAGAGGTATACCGCATGTTAGCGCTCAATATCCCGGAACTTAAAAATTTTATGAATCAGCTTTTATGCTCTGATACATTCGATCATTTCTTATTAAAAGAAGCCACGATCCAGAAAGATGCTGTGTGGAATTTTGACGGAACGGTCACACCGGACTTTTATTCCAGTGAAGAATTAGAAGAACAGGGGTTATCCGGCCTTGTGTTTCTGCCCTACGGCAGAGTGCGCCAGCACTGCTTTGATCTGATCAAGGGAAAACGGACACCTTCTTATTTTAAGTTTGTTTTTCTGCTCTCACCGGACAATTTATCCCGCACGCTTGCCAGTATGCAGACGCCTTTTACACCACAGGATGTGACCGGCATGTTTTTGAATCTGAAGTTCCAGAATGGAAACCTTATGCTCACGACCGGTGTATCCTATCGTATCTTTTCCACCGATAAATCCTTAGAGCACGAATGGGACAGACTGGTTGAGATTTTTCTCAAAAACCACAATATTGTTATTGAGAAATTAGGTTAAAAAATATCCGTTTTTTTCCTTTACTTTTCAAAACCGTTATGATATGCTCTAACTAGCTGTAAATACAGCCAGTAATATTTTTTGGAGGTACTTTTCAATGAACAAAGGTACAGTAAAATGGTTTAACAACCAAAAAGGATACGGATTCATCTCTGACGAGCAGGGCAATGATGTATTCGTACACTACTCAGGTCTGAACATGGATGGTTTCAAATCCCTGGAAGAAGGCGCTACTGTAGAATTCGAAGTAGTAGAAGGCGCTAAAGGACCTCAGGCAACCAACGTTACAGTAGTAAAATAATTACTACCAGCACAATCAGTAGTTTCACATGTACCTTTTTCTTTTTAAATAGAACCAGTTTTTATTTGTTAGATTAAGATATTGTAAACAATGGATTTAAAAAAGAGTGTCGGCTTTCCGGCACTCTTTTTTATGTTGTATTGAAGCAGAGCATAAAAAGTCCACATAAACTGGTCTGCTCATTTTTCACTTAACTGGCATTTTAAAATAAACCAGTGTGCGTTTAAGATAGGCATAAACAAATGACTGTTAAAAATCGGTCATACGAAACAAATGAGGAGAAAAGAATATGAGCACAACATCTACAACAGCTGCAAAAGCAGAAAATTCAATCGGTCAGGTACAGTTTCTGACTATCACGGCACTTTTCATCGCACTGACCTATGTATTTACCGCATTCGTCAATGTCAGACTTCCGATCACCGCAAACGGCGGACTGATCCACCTTGGCAACGTTCCACTTTTCATCTGCGCGATTTTATTTGGCAAAAAAAGCGGTGCACTCGCCGGCGGCATTGGCATGGGACTTTTTGATCTGCTCTCCGGCTGGACTGCATGGGCACCTTTCACTTTTGTGATTGTAGCCATCATGGGTTATGTAGTCGGCGCAATTACAGAAAAGCATCACGGTCTTGGCTTTGACGCACTTGCAATCGTTGCTGCCTGCGTGATCAAAGTAGTCGGCTACTATATCGCAGAAGGAATTATTTATGGGAACTGGATCGCACCGTTTACTTCCATTCCTGGAAATCTGGTACAGATCGGTGTTGCAGCCGTTGTGGTTCTGATCGTTATCGAGCCGCTTCGCAAAGCAGCAAACAAAATCATTTTTAAATAATTTATTTTTCAGAAAAGAGGATTCGTGTGAAAAATGAGATTTTTCACACACAAGATTTGTGCTTGCGCACAAACTTGAGATGCAAATGAAAACGTTGTTTTCATTGAAAAACGGATAAGAATGGAGATTATTATGTACAAGATCATGACTCCCGGACCGACACAGGTGCCGGAAACAGTAAGGCGTGCGCGCAGTTTTGCCTGCACAAATCCTGATCTGGATGAAGAATTTTATGATTTTTACAAAGAGACCTGCGAGCTGATCAGCAGCCTTCTTGGCACGAAAAATGAGACGCTGATCTTAGACGGGGAAGGAATTTTAGGACTGGAAGCTGCCTGCGCTTCCCTGACAGAGCCGGGCGATAAAGTACTTGTCATCGATAACGGTATCTACGGTAAAGGATTTGCCGACTTTGCCAGCATGTACGGCGGCATCCCGGAACTTTACCATGCCGATTACGAGAACACTTTGGATGTGGACGCACTCGCGGAATACTTAAAAGATCATCACGACTACGCTTACGCCACCGTTGTCCACTGTGACACACCGAGCGGGATGTTAAATGATATCAGCAGAATCTGTCCGCTGCTCAAACAGTATGGCATTTTAACGATCGTTGACTCTGTTTCCGGTATGTTTGGCGAGAGAGTCTGCGTCGATGACTTTCAGATCGATCTTCTCTGCGGCGGTTCCCAGAAAGCAGTCTCTGCACCTCCTGGTCTTACTTTTGTTGTGGTGAGTGATGATGCAAAAGAAAAAATGAAAAACCGCAAAACCCCGATTGCATCTTTCTATGCAAATCTGATGGCTTTCGACGGTTACTATGAGAAGAAATGGTTTCCTTACACCATGCCGATCAGCGATATCTACGGTCTGCGCGCTGCATTTAACCTGATCGCCGGCGATAAAACCCTGTATGAGCGTCATGCAAGGATCGGTTCCGCCACCAGGGCAGCCGTCAAAGAAGCAGGATTAAAACTTCATCTGCAGAGCGGTTACTCAAACACCGTAACGGTTTTTGATATCCCGGAATGTACCGATGCAAAATCCATCTTAGATGAGATGCGCACAAAATATAACATTATGCTTGCCGGCTCCTTTGATGAATTGTCCGGAAAAGTGATCCGTATCGGACACATGGGCGAAAATGCAAGATTAGAACATATGGTTCCTGCTTTAGAAGCACTCTCCGCTACCCTGACCGATCTTGGGGTAACGCTTCAGGGAAATCTTGCGGATTTGTTTTTGAAACATTACAGGGAGTTTCAGGACTGATCTGTTTAAACCGGCTCACTCCATAGCACCTGGATTTCCTTTGCACCGGCAGTTTCTTTAAATCGACTTTCTCATCATCCGGGGTCTGGATTAAACCCCGGTAATATTGGATTGTGTATCATCTTTCTTCTCCTCCAGCCGCTCCCTGATCTGCTGCATCCTGCCGTCTAACTGTGAGATCAGCTCCGCACAGAAGCAGAGATCCTGTGAAATGACCTGTGCATTGTCTATATCTTTTTTGTATTTTAACTTGTGCTCCAAGCTCGCCCAGAAATCCATTGCAATGGTACGGAACTGCACTTCCACGCGCATCATCTTTTTCTCGTTGGTCAGAAAAATCGGCACTTCAAGAATCAAATGAAGGCTGCGGTAGCCATTCGGCTTCGGATGGCTGATGTAATCTTTTTTCTTGATGAGTTTGATGTCATCCTGCTTTTCCAGATAATCCGCTAATGTATAAATATCATCCGGAAAAGAGCAGATAACGCGGACACCTGCGATATCATTTAAATTTTTTTCAATGTTGTCCACCGAAAACGGGATCTCCTGACGCTTCATTTTCTTCATGATACTGTCCGGTTCCTTGATCCTGCATTTTATCGACTCGATCGGGTTTCTGCTGTTCTGGACCGACAGCTCTGTATTTAATACATCCAGCTTTGTCTTTACCTCTAACATCGCACATTCGTACTGCATCATCAGACAGCGAAACTTCTGTAACTCCTCAATGTCCCCAAAAACATGATCCAGTTCCTTGACTGTTTCAATATCCATGTACTCCATTTGACTTTCTCCTTAGAAACATTATTTTGTAACGGCTTCTCCTGACCGGTTACCTTCTAATTACTATTTTACCATACTTTTACCAAAAATTTATTTAAACTTCTGTGAAGATTTCATACAATAGAATGCACACTCTGCGAACATTCTATTGTCATGAATAATAGAAAGTGCGTTTTTTACATCAAAGGTGCAAACAACCGCAGAAGGCACTGGGTTCCACGCAAAACAGCGGATCGCCCGCTCTTATATTTTTCTGTCACTTCCGTACTCTCGGCAAAAATATGTTCAAAATCCTTCCGCATTTCCTTCACCGCATCACAGTTGTACAAAAAAGCCCCATTTTCAAAATGAAGATACAAACTGCGATAATCCATATTGATCGTGCCACAGGTTGCCGCTTCCCCGTCGCAGACACACTGTTTTGCATGAATAAATCCAGGTGTGTATTCATAAATACGCACCCCCTGTCGCACCAGTCCTGCATAATAAGAACGTGTCACTTTGTAGATCAGTTTTTTATCCGGGATTCCCGGTGTGACGATCCGCACATCCACCCCGCGTTTTGCTGCAAGTCCCAGTGCCCGGTTCATCTCATCTGTGATGATCAGATACGGGGTTGTGAAATAAATCTCCTTTTTTGCATGTGCAATGAGATTCATATAAACACTCTCTCCGACGTGCTCGTCATCTAACGGACTGTCCGCATACGGCTGGATAAAACCATCCTGTTTCGCCTGATAATCTGTCTCTGGCAGATACTTCTGATAATCCTGATCTGTTTTTTTCACGGCATTCCACATTTCAAGAAACATGACAGTAAGGCTTTTTACCGCATCCCCCTCTAAGCGGATACCGGTATCCTTCCAGTGTCCGTACGGGTGGGTAATGTTAAAATACTCATTTGCAAGGTTATATCCCCCTGTAAATCCCACCTTTCCATCGATAACCGTGATCTTTCTGTGATCCCGGTTATTCATAAATACGGACAATACCGGAATAATCGGATTGAATACACGGCATGCAATGTCATTTTCTTCCATGCGTTTACGGAAATCATGATTGATAAAACCGATACTTCCGACATCATCATAAAAAATACGTACCTCCACACCATGTGCAGTTCTGTCTTTCAAAACGTTTAAAATCCGCTCAAACGATTCCGCCTGCTCGATTGCATGGTACTCCATAAAAATAAAATGTTCTGCTTTTTTCAGTTCTGCAAGCTGTGCCTCCAGCCCCTGTGACGCATCCGCATAAAATGCTACATCCGTGTTATGATATACCGGATAATGCCCGTATTTCCAGATATAACCCGACTGATTTGCAATCGACAAATCTTTTTCCTGCAGTTCTTTTATGACCTCATCATCACCGTTTAAAAAAGAAAAAAGTTCCTCATCGATCAATTCATAACGTTTTTTCATGCTCCTCGTCAGATTCGAACGCCCGAATAATAGAAACACACACAATCCAAAAATCGGAAAAGCTGCAATCAGAAGCATCCATGGCACTTTAAATGCCATATTTCCATGCGTTCCGTATATTGCAAAGACAACTGAGACTGCGATCAGCGTGGAAAAAAGGGAAATTGCCGCTGAATAACGGTTCAGCCATAAGAAAAGGTTGATGATCCATATCACCTGAAGCAAGACACTGATTCCGACAAAGACAAGTCTTCCTATGCTGTTTTTTACTGATGTTTTCTGTTCTGTTCTCATAGTATTGAAAAATACCGCACAATTGCTCATGCGGTACTCTTTTCTCCATTTCCAATTTATTTTTTAATTACGTCCACCTATTTTATCTTTTACATTTGCGTTTACTTTTCCGAGGTAACCTACCAGCTCATCTGATACTGTCACAATCCGCTCTGTCGCCTGATTGCACTGGTCAACGATCTGCTGGAATTCTTCCATATTCTCGGTCGTTACTTTGGCGCTGTCAGCATTCTGCTCCGCAAACTCTGTCAGAGATGTGATTCCACTCTCGATCACAGTCTTATGATCATCTAACGCACTTACTTCTTCACTGATTCCATCTACCGCATCGCTTGTATTCTTGATTTCCTCATTCAGTGAACGGAAAATCTCTTCTGTATCATGAATCTTTTCATTCTGTTTTACAAACGCTTCTGATACCTTCTGCGTGATCTCTACACTGATATTTGAATTGTCAATCAATGTATTGACAATCTGGTTGATCTGCTCTGTTGATTCTCTTGACTGATCTGCTAACGTACGGATCTCTTCCGCAACAACTGCAAATCCTCTTCCATGTTCCCCTGCTCTTGCAGCCTCAATGCTTGCATTCAATGCAAGAAGGTTTGTCTGATTAGAAATTCCGGCTATGATCTCTGTTGCCGTACGGATCTCCTGCGCTGACTGGTTGGTCAGATCTGTCTGCTGTCTTACATTTTCAATCGCAATGCCGCTCTCTTTGCTGATATTTACAAGTTCCTCCATGATTGCTTCTGCTGCTTTGTTGCTCTCTTTCATATGCTCTGCACTCTGTGCTAACATCGAAACATTTTCAGCAATTTCATCAATCGTTCTGCTGATAGCGTCGATCTTCTCTTTCATATCAACGGTATGATCTGCCTGGGATATTGTATTATCGGTAATGGTGGTAACTGCCTGCTCGGTCTGTTCCAGAGAAGTTGTCATACTCTTAAAGATATGTTTGAAATCCTCCGAAACCTCACCAAGCTCCTTCGTCGCCCTTTTAATGCCAAGTACAATCTGTGAAAATGAAGTAATCGACTCCTGAAATGTACGCACAAGCTGTCCGATCTCACCATCTTTCTCCGCAAGTTTATTTGCCTTCTCTGCAACACCACCGGAACCTCCTGCCTCTGTGCCTTCGCCCATAAGCTGTCTGAAAACATCCAAAAGTGTCCTGATTAATGCAAACACTAACCCGAAAATGATTACTGTTGCAGCACAGATCAGTATCATCGCAACCATTGTGCCGATCACTCCATTTTTCAACAGCTCAAGTACAACAATCTGCCATACTGCCATAATCAGGAAAAACACACCAAAAATGCTTAGCAGTTTTTTCCATGCCATCTTTTTATCATCGCCCATTTTTTTATCCTCCATATGTTTTTATTACCTAAGACTGTCCCGCAGCAGGCGGCGCAGTCTGCATTGATTTCTGCATAACCTTATTCTCATACATTGCATGATCTGCTTCACGGAATACGGATGCAAAAGAATCTATGCAGTCCGGCTCATAAAATGCGATTCCCCGCGCAATCTGTATTTTCTGTTCATACTTTGTATTGTTTTTATTGAAAACCACAATGCCATCATCAAAATTTCTCAGCAACTCATCACATATTGCCTTTTCGGCCTGTTCGATGATGATCACAAATTCGTCTCCTCCGATGCGGTATACGATATGGTCTTTAAATCCCTTTTGTATCAGTCTGCTTGCATCCCTGATCAGCATGTCACCGAATTCATGTCCAAAATTGTCATTGATCTTTTTAAGGTTATTGATATCCATGACTACAACTGCATATTTGATCTTCTCATCAGCCGCACGTTTATCTAACTTATCCACATACTCTTTATATGCAGCTTTATTGGCAACGCCTGTCAGGGCATCCGTATACGCCTGCTCATTCACATAGTCAATGTAATGCCGCAGGTGATTTACCATCTGTTGCACGCTGTCTGCAAGTACACCAACCTCATCTTTGGATTCACAGTCGATATTGACCTCAAGATCACCACCGGCAACCTTCTGTGCAGCTTCCGTAAGTTCTTTGAGCGGACGCGTCATTTCCCTGGTAACATGGATTGTGATCAAAACCGATATAAACATGATAGACAGCGTTGAAACCAAAAACAATCGGATAATACGGTTACTCGACGCATTGATCTCCTTTGCCGGTGCGGTGACAACAAAAAACATACCATTTTCCAACTGTCTGGCGGTCATTTTCTTCTTTATGCCATCCAGATTATAACCGACAAGATTATCCTGTGTTCCTTTTTTGTACAGTAAATTTAAGACCTTTCTGATCTTTCCATGTGTATTTTCTTCATCAAGTCCTTCCGGATAATCACGGTGATAATAAATTACATAATCTGCTCCTGCAAGGAAAGCATAACCGCTCTCATAAATCTGTACAGAATCCACCTTTTCTTTCAGCAGTGCCATATCAATATCCATGCCCAGAACACCGATAAAGTCTTCATTCCTGTATATCGGCACCACATAAGAAATAATCCAGTCATTTTTATTCTTATTGTCATACGGCTCCATCCAGAACGCCTCTTCTTTTTCGAGTGCCTCATAATACCAGTTGACATGCTCCTTATCATCCTGTGCATATTTTGAAAAATCGACAAGGGAATCTTCAGTAACTTCGCCATTTTCATCCTTGTACCAGAAAAATCCTGTCTGGGGACCAGCAAGTTCCGGATTCACTCTCATATAGACTCCGCGTGATCCTTCTGTATTTTTCACAGTATGTAAGGCAACCTCCTGCACTTTCTTCACCAGCACATCGGTATTGTCTTTGTCCATCCCGTTTTTTCCAAGTTCGCCATACTGTTCTATTGTATAATCCTGAATCATATTCACGGACTGTTCAATACTTGTCAGCGTTGCATTGATCTCCTCTGCCTTATCCTCGCAAAACAGATTCATGAACTGCGCGGAATCCTCATTTACAAGTTTATGCGTATATATAAAACCAACATATCCAAGTGCCAGCGCTGAAAGAAGTACACATCCTACCGTCAAAGCCAGAAATTTAGACTGTAAAGACCTCATCGGCAATCCTCTCTCTCTTCTTTCTGATATAGTTCTATTATATGCATTTTGTCATAAATTGTCAAAAAATATCACTCATTTTTTGTATGTTTTTTTGAACACTTTCGACAACATTTTCTTGATTTTTTTTCCGGGAAACCCTAAAATTATTTGTGGTATGTGACCATACCACAAATATTTTTGACACAATAGAGGTATAAATTTTATGGAATTTCAAAAATTAAATGCACCATCACTCAAAGAGTTATTTATATCCGAACTTGAAAATATGATCATTTCCGGCAGACTTCCGATTGGCACGAAACTCCCATCCGAACGTGAACTTGCCTCATCCATGCAGGTTTCACGTGCCGTCGTCAACTCCGGTATCGCCGAACTTGAAAAGAAGGGGTTTGTCGTGGTAAAACCACGGATCGGTACGTTCGTGGAAGATTACCGCAGAAATGGAACTATGGACACCTTAGTTTCCATTATGAAATATAATGGCGGTTCTTTAAGCAGTGATGAGATCCGTTCCATCCTCGAAGTGCGTATTCTTTTTATGAACCTTGCAGCCCGCCTTACGATTGAAAAAGCAAGTGACGCTGAAATCGAGGGACTTACCTTTTATCTGGACAAATTAAAAAATTCCTCCACCCCGGAGGATGCCGCTGCATCGATCTTTGAATTCAGCCACGAACTGAGTTTTATCAGTGGAAATATGCTTCTGCCGCTGTTTTTTACCTCTTTCCGCGACCTTGTTTGCAGCCTGTGGGTGCGCTATGCAATAAAATACAGCATCGAGGAATTATACCAGAGTGCCTTATCCATTTATAATTTCGTCCGTGCAAGGGACGTAGACGGTGCTCTCCATTACATAGAAACTTCCACCACAGAATGTATCAGCGGAAACCGCATGATCTACTGATCTTAGAAACACCTTCAAATAAACTTCATAAAAACAGCCGGACTTTGAGGCATTCTGACCGCTGCTTCATTATCTGACGATCACAGGTCACCTCAAAATACGGCTGTTCTTATTTTTCTTACATTTTATTTTGCAAACTGGCTGTTATACAGTTTTGCATAAAATCCATTTTTCTCTAACAGTTCCTCATGTTTTCCCTGTTCCACAATATTTCCATCCCGCATGACAAGAATGATATCTGCTTCTCGGATCGTGGAGAGACGATGTGCAACGATGAAACTGGTACGTCCTTTCATCATACGCGCAAATGCTTCCTGAATCTTGATCTCGGTTCTCGTATCAATCGAGGATGTCGCCTCATCTAAGATCAGCATCGGCGGCAGACACAGCATGACTCTCGTGATACAAAGGAGCTGTTTCTGTCCCTGCGAAAGACTTCCGCCATCCTCCGAGATCACGGTATCATATCCTTTTGGCAGACGCTTGATAAAGCTGTGAGCATGGGATGCTTTTGCCGCTGCGATGATCTCTTCCTCCGTGGCATCCGGTTTTCCCATCGTGATATTTTCACGAATCGTTCCACTCCTTAACCACGTTTCCTGCAATACCATACCATAATTGCTTCTGAGGCTCTTTCTGGTCATTTCATCGATCGGTGTTCCGCTGACACGGATCTCTCCACTGTTCACATCATAAAAACGCATCAGAAGATTGATGAGTGTCGTCTTACCGCAGCCCGTAGGCCCTACGATTGCCACGCGCTGTCCCGGCTGTACGGAAAGGTTGAAATCCTCGATCAGCTTCTGTTCCGGCGTATAAGAGAAATATACATGGGACAGTTCTACGCTTCCGTCCGCTTTCTCTAACACTTTCGCACTCTCTGCATCCGGCTTCTCGACCGGCTCCTCGATCAGTTCAAACACTCGGGCAGCACAGGCAAGTGCATTCTGCAGCTCGGTGATGACACCGGAGATCTCGTTAAACGGCTTCGTATACTGGTTCGCATAACTTAAAAGACTCGATAACTGTCCGACTGTAATGCTTCCTCTGATGGCAAGAAATGCACCGATGACACCGACTGTCGCATAGACAAGGCTGTTGATAAAACGTGTTGCCGGGTTCGTGATACTTGAAAAGAAGATCGCGCGCAGTGAATATTTCTGCAGTCTTCCGTTGATCTCGTCGAACTGCTCTAACGCCTCATCCTCATGTGAAAATGCCTGCACGACTTTCTGGTTTCCAACCATCTCTTCGATGAAAGCGGTCTGTTCGCCCCGTGTCTCAGACTGCAGTTTGAACATGGAAAATGTCTTTTTTGCAATAAAACTTGCAACAAACAATGATAACGGTGTGATGACCACGACCGCAACCGTGATATTCACACTGATCGTCAGCATAAAGATCAGTGTACCGAAAATTGTCACGATTCCGGTAAAAAACTGTGTAAATCCCATCAGAAGACCATCTGCAAACTGATCAACATCCGCGATGACACGGCTGACCACCTCTCCATAAGAATGGGAATCAATATACTTAAGCGGTAAATGTTCGATCCGCTCAAACGCTTCTTTCCGGATATCACGGATCACATTGTAAGTAATCTTATTGTTGCATGCATTCATGATCCACTGCGCGGCTGCCGTGAGCAAAATCACCACTGCCATACGCTCTAAGATCACAAGGATTCCTGCAAAATCAACCTGTCCCTTCGTGATGATCAGGTCGACTGCACGTCCTGTTAAGATCGGGATATAAAGAGTCAGTGCCACGGTAACTGCCGCAAGCACGATCGATAAGCCAAGGTAAAACCAGTATCTCCGGATGTAATCAAGCACTTTTTTTACTGTTGTCTTCTGCTGGTCTGTCACTACTTTTTTCATGCCGTCTTACCTCCTTCCTGTTTCTTAAACTGTGAGTTGTAGATTTCCTGATATACCTCACAGCTTTCTAACAGCTCTTCGCTGGTTCCAAGTCCGACGATCTTTCCATCATCAAGCACAACGATACGGTCTGCATGCTGGATTGAAGCAGCTCGCTGGGAAACGATAAAGACGGTCGTCTCTCCTTCCATTTCGCGGATGGCTTTTCGAAGAGCTGCATCCGTTGCAAAATCAAGTGCGGATGCACTGTCGTCTAAAATGAGTATCTCCGGTTTCTTTACGACTGCACGTGCGATCGTTAAACGCTGGCGCTGTCCGCCGGAAAGGTTTTTTCCGCCCTGTTCGATTTCAAAATCAAGTCTGCCCTCTTTGTTGTCGACAAACTCTTTTGCCTGCGCAACTGTAATGGCACGGTTCAGATCTTCTTCTGTCGCATCCGGGTTTCCCCATTTTAAGTTCTCGCGGATCGTTCCATGGAACAACACGGCTTTCTGTAAAACCGTACCAATCTTTCCACGCAGCTCCTCAAGCGGATAATCTTTGATGTCTTTTCCGTCCACTTTAATAAAACCGGACGTCACGTCATAAAACCGTGGGATCAGGTTGACTACCGAAGATTTTCCGGAACCGGTTCCTCCGATGATACCGATCGTCTCGCCTTTTTTTACCTTAAAATCAATATCCGTTAAAGATTCGTCTCCGGCACCCGCATAGGTTAATCCTACATGTGAAAATTCCACGGCATACTCTGCTTCTTCTGATCTGTCAGCGGTATCCGTCTGCACCTTATCCACTTTCTGGCCTGATCCGTCCGTGATGGATGGCTGCATCTCAAAAATGGACTGGATACGGTTTCCACATGCAATGGATTTATTGATATTGATGATCAGGTTTGCAAGCTTCACTAACTCCACTAAGATCTGTGACATATAGTTGATCAGCGCAACCACCTCACCCTGTGTGATATATCCGTTATCAACACGGACTGCACCGGTCCAGACAAGCACCACGATCGCACCGTTGATGATCACATAGGTAAGCGGATTCATTAGTGCTGATATCTTTCCGACATAAATCTGCGCCCTTGTCAGAAGATCATTATTTTCATTAAAATGTACTTTTTCATCATCTTCCTTATTAAAAGCACGGATCACCCTGCTTCCTGTTAAATTTTCTCTTGTGATCCCAAGCACCTTATCGAGCGCTGACTGTACCTTTTTATAAAGCGGAATACTGATCAGCATGATACCGAATACGATTATGGAAAGAAGCGGGATCGTAACGACAAACACCAGTGCCGCTTTGACATCGATGGTAAATGCCATGACCATTGCGCCGAACACGATAAACGGGGAACGCAGAAACAGACGCAGCACAAGGTTCACGCCGTTCTGCACCTGATTGACATCACTTGTCATTCTCGTGATCAGTGTTGCCGTTCCAACAGTATCCATCTCTGTAAAAGAGAGGCTCTCAATGTGTGCAAACAGCGCATGGCGCAGTTTTGTTGCAAACCCGACTGCCGCCTTTGCCGCGAAATACTGTGCGGTGATCGAGCAGGTCAGACCGATCACTGCAAGCAGTACCAGCACCATACACATTTTCATAATATAGGACTTGTCCCCGGTCGCAACACCAGTATCAATGATTGCCGCCATAACCAGCGGCACGATCAGTTCAAAGGTTGCCTCGAGCAGTTTAAAAAGCGGACCTAATACACTTTCCTTTTTATAGTCTTTTAAATAAACCAGTAACTTTTTCATAGTATTCTCCATTTTTACGCTGCACTTTACGCATGACAAGTTTGGGCGTAAGCACAAACTTGAGTGTGAAAATCTTATTTTCACACTGCCCTCAAATGTTTATTTTTTAATTTTTTTCATCTGCTGCAAACCAAAGATCACTACCCCACCTATGATAAAGAACAGGATGGAAAAATTGTGGATCGTCATTGCAGGCTGTGGGGTATCCAGTGTTGTTGGGCCCATGATCACAGCATAAATAGAACCAAGCATCAGTCCGACGATCAGAAAGATCATCTGCGCCCGAAAACGCTCTAATGCCTTACGGATCAGCTTTACAATACTGAAAATACCGACTAACACACCACATCCGAATACGAATACTGTCGGAAAACTTTTTAAGTTTAAATGCAGGATATCTTTAATCGCCGTCACGATCGGCAGGTAAAGTCCCATAATTAAAAGCAGTGTGGAACCGGAAATACCAGGAAGCACCATTGCGCAGATTGCAACTGCGCCTGCTATGAATACATAAATTCCTGTTGTGACTGTCAGATGTTCCAGATTTACACTGTTTCCGCCGCCAACCGGATTAAAATAGGTGATGGCACACACAATGGCTGCCCCAACCAGTACAAACGGGCAATATGCATATTTCCCTTTTAGTGTGTCCAATTCTTCACGGACTACAATCGGAATTGCAAAAATTATAAATCCGATAAATAATGAACTGATCGCATAAATATGGGATTCAAAAACATTTGCAAGGATCAGAATCGCAAGAACCATTCCTGTTACCCAGCCGATACCGAGCTTGATCAGAAAGAAAAACGCTGTTTTCTTTTTTTCCATATTTCCGGTGATCAGATCATCGATCGAGTCGATAAACTGATCGTAAAACCCAAGCAGAAATGCCACGGTTCCACCGGATACTCCCGGGACACTATCTGCGAGTGCCATACAAAATCCTCTGATAAACTGTATTATGTACATACGGTTACCTCTTTCTTCCTTATTAATATTTACATGTGCTGTCTGCACACCATACTGCCTATTATAATCTTTCGGCTTCTGTTTTGTCTAGTATCGTAAACATTAATATTTCTTTTTTGTATCTTTTATGTTACTGTTCACTCGTACCTCGTTCCAGTAACGGATTTTGCCGATGCTTCGCATTCCAAATCGGCAAAATCTGCTGCCACCACTGTATCATACGGCATTTTCAGTTCAGAAAATGCCTGCCTGTGAACAGTAACTCTTTTATTTCAATTTCCCGGCGCAGTCCCAAAAGACAGATCAGATTTGGCACTGCCATCAGAAAATTAAACAAATCCGAAATGCCCCACACCACATCAAGAGTAATCACTGCGCCGAAATAAACGCACATCATATAAACGACCTGGTAAATGCGGACACCCTTTTCCCCAAACAGATACCGCACGGCGCACTCGCCATAGACATTCCATCCGATGATCGTCGCAAACGCAAACAAGACCAATGAAACCGACAGCATCTCATCGCCCCACACCGGCAGTTCCCTGAATACGGCAAAACACATCCGCTCCCCCGGCACCCCCGCATAATTGCCCGGATGGGCAATCATACTTGAAACCGAAGCAATTCCTGTGATTGCACACATGACGACCGTATCCCAAAAAGGCCCTGTCATGGAGACAAGAGCCTGATCCCGCGGTGAGGCATGCTGCGCCGTCGCCGCTGCCATTGGAATTGAGCCAAGTCCCGCCTCATTTGTAAAAAGCCCTCTGGAAATCCCGGTTCTTAACCCCGCCATCACCGTTGTCCCAACCACCCCCCCTGCGGCAGCCTCCGGCACAAACGCAGAGGTCACGATCATTTTTACTGCCTCCGGGATCACCGTATAATTTTTCATCAGGATAAAAATACATCCGCCTAAATAAAATACACTCATCACAGGAACCAGCCAGGTACATACTTTTCCAATCTGCCGGCTGCCACCGATGATCACCTTCCCCGCAAGCACCCCCGCTGCCATGCCGATGATATGCGGCGATACCGGTATCTGTTCCGTTATCGCCGCACTGATCGAATGTGCCTGCACACTGCTGCCGATCCCAAGCGACGCTAATATCGTAAACACAGAAAATAAGACCGCAAGTCCTTTCTGCTGCATGCCTCTCTCCAACACATACATCGGACCGCCGATCCTCTTTCCATCTTTTTCCGTTTTGCGGTATTTCATGGACAAAAAACATTCTCCATAACAGGTTGCAATTCCAAGCACACCGGTGATCCAGCACCAGAACACCGCACCTGCCCCGCCGACTGCGATCGCCGTGGAGATACCGATAATATTTCCCGTCCCGATCGTCGCCGCCAACGCTGTCGCAAGTGCCGAGTAGGAAGTATTATTTTTCCCGGAAAAACTAAGCCTGATCCCACATGGGATCTTACGCTGGATAAATCGCAGACGAAATGTAAAATACAGATGTGTCCCCAGAAGAAGCAGGATCTGCCCCGTGGCAGCAAGCTGACTGATTTTTTGCATAGCACACTAAAATCCCCGTATACGGATGCCCTTGTTCCAGTATACGGGGATTTTCTTTGATTCATTCTTTGATTTTTATTTTTTGTGAGTGCCCTCTATGCAGTTACTTTTTTCCGCTGTTCCACCACCTGTGCCAGCCGGTCCAGACCTTTATTGCAGATCACAGTATACACACTTCCAAAAATGTTTGCCCCGATACGCAGAATCACTGCATTCTGCAGTCCAAACAATCCTGCCGCGATCGACAACGCCCCAAACGTATTGAACGCCGTCTGCCATGCATAGCCGGCAGAATAACCAACTCCGATTCCTCCGATCATGCCGATATACGGATACATGGATTCCGGAAGGATCAGATATAATGCCACAAAAACAAGGCTTCCCACGATATTAAAAAGACCTCTTTTTTCTGCCCTTCCCATGCAGTCACCGGTAAACGGCAGGCAGACTGACATACAGGCTATCCCCGCCCACATCGCTCTTGGAAGTCCCAGAAGAGACATCACAAGCATCGCAGAGGAAACAATGAAAGTCAGTTTTACATACCAGCGGTTTCTGGCAGAGGAAAGATCAAATTCCCGGAACAGATCCAAAAAAGTTCTCCGGTATGGTCTGTTTTTCTGGTTCTTATAGAAAATCGCCATACAGATCACCATTCCGGCAAGCAGTCCCTCCACGCGCAGCAGATACGCATGTCCGCTCACGTCATATCCCTGTAACAGCAGATAACCGAGTACAAACGTAGAATGGTTGTACATGATCACATTGTGACATCCTAAGATCATCAGAAGCATGATACAGAATACGTTTACAAAGAATGCCGGGATGGGCGAAAGCATATTGCTAAGCCTTGGTCCCGCGATCAGTATTCCAAAAATACCGGCGATTGATAGCAGTCCATGCGTGGTTTTGATCCCAAAATCTGCCTGGCGCAGCACCAGCACTGCCAAAAGAACGGTCACTCCGACCACACTGTTTTCCGATCCGGTCAGTTTACTGTATAAGGTCACAACCGCCACACAGAATACCATCACCAGATAGACCTTAAAGTTATAGATTAAGATATGACGTCTCTTTTCTTTTTTGTCTGTTGTATTTTTGATGAGCTGTTTTGAACCTGTCGAACTGAGCTGAAGTTCCTGATAAAATGTCATAGTACTCTCCATTTCTACACTGTTTTTTGTAAAGTAGAGAGTACTATAGCGCAATTTGCGGGAAACGTCAAGGTTTTATCTCACACAAAACCGTTTCAATGCTTTTCTTCCCACAAACTGCAAAATCCAGTCTGCTAAAAAAACAATGATACCGAGTGTAAAAATACCGATAAAGATCCAGTCTGTCTTATAATAAAGTCTTGATGTGTAGATCAGATATCCGATTCCCTCCAAGCAGCCAGCCTTTTAACACGCGCTGCATACTGATTAAAATATCCCGGAAAAGCTCTCCGCTTGCCACCAGTTTTCCCGCTCCCGCAAATGTGGTAACCGGTCCCGGAAGAAAATCATCGCTGTAAAATAACGAACCGGTCTGCCAGATCAAAAGCAGCAGAACCCATGTGATCAGACCACTTTTTATAATTACCTGTATGACTCTTTTTTCTTTCTTCATCTTTCATCCTCCCTGTTTTCCAACAAAAACTACAACCTGCGTTATCTTTACAATGCCCGCCACTCCGGACAGAATTTTTTCCTATATATAAAACATCTCATTTTCCTGGAATCCTTCATTCTGTATCAGATGCGCTTCTTTCTCATCCACCGCATACAGACGGTATACAATGACCTCTACTTTTCTGTTCCACGATACCTTCCGCGTACAGGCTCTGGTATCTCTTTTCTGTTCCATATCTGACCGCCTTTACAAATTCCGGCCGTATGATTGCCCTGCTGCATCCCGGATACAGATGAAATCCTTTCAGTCTGTCATAATCCGTAATAACTGCTGATTCTCCGATAAACTGCGCCACAAACGGTGTCTTCGGATTTTTATAAATCTCTGTCGGCGTTCCCATCTGCTCGACTCTTCCTTTTGCTGTGTGATTGTTTTCTGCTTCGATGTCTTGCTTGATGTATTTATATACCAGTTTTGTATGCGATTCCACGACGGATTGTGTAATCGTTTGCATGGCAGATGGTATTTTCCTTATTTTTCCACTGTTTGTTTCGTTTTTTTATGTATGTTTTTATTCGTAATTTTGCAATTATCTTTATTTTCCTGCAAACGTTTACAAGCTTTAAATAAAAAAGAACTCCTCCTGACAGTTTTAAACCATACAGAAAGAGTTCTCTGTGTTTTTGTTACATCTGCCTCGCTCCACACATCTTGCGGTATACAAGCACACCTGCCTGCATGGAATCGATCCACACGACATCCCACTGTGGATTTTCTCCTTTTGAAGCCTTAACTTACCTTTTTATCCGGCTCCTTTTTACCTTTCCTTTTGTTTGTTCAATGGCTATTTTATCTTTCTCCTGTTGTTACTGGAATCTCCTTATGGTAAATGTCTGGTAAATTTATTGTAAATTTTTTCGCTACACAGATAGTTTTAGGTAACATAAAAAAAACAGGCTCATGACCTGTTTTCTCTCAGATATAATATTCCATCCGGTTTGCATTCTCCACTAACGCACAGTTCTACCGGATCATCAGTTTTCCTTCTAACTCCGTCCGGACGATTCCCTTATGTCCGCCGTCCAGGCGGTCGATCAGAAGATAAAGAGCAAACTTTCCCATCTCTTCCTTTGGAAGGCGCACTGTGGTGAGCATCGGTTTGGTATACTGTGCCTCCTCAATATCGTCACTGGAAATAATGGATGGAACGTAATAGCGGTTTTTATATTTATTCAGGCATTTTAAATTGCGGTTGACGGAGACGATGCTCCGGTATTTTGCCGATAACTTTTTCAATACATTGTCATTACATTTTCCAATGATGATCAGTCCATCACTGCGGATGTCCCCATCCGGCTCCATCTGCGCAATGACCTTATCAATATTTTCCGTCCGGCATTTTCTGTCATTCGAAAACAACGGCTGATGAAAAATATGCATCAGTATGCATCCCTGCCTGTGGATCTCACTCTCAATGACACGCAGCAGCTCACTGAAAAACGGATCTGTCTCAAGATTGCCCGTTCTTGTCATCAGCACATCAAGATACCACACTTTCTGACTGGTATCCGTAATTCCCTTTTTTAGATTTCTCGCTGCTTCGTTTGGCATATAATTGAGTTCTCTGGCAATCTTCCAGATCCGCTCCCGCAATTCCTCCGAAGAACATTTATACCCGGGATTGTTCAACACCCGCGAGACTGTCGCTGTGGAAACTCCCGCTTCCTTTGCAATTTTCTTAATAGACAAAAACCTCACCCCGTTTTATTTCCTACTATTTCCATATGTTAAGTGGATGATAAAGTAAGGGGAAGTTTTTGTCAATAGCTATTCAAAATTTTAATCCTGTCTGTCCCCGTCCCCATAACACTCACAAAACCGCGCTGCAAAGGATGGTTTTTCCCCTGCCACATACAGATGCGCCGTGCTGCCAAATTCATTCACACGAAAACCTGCGATCCCTTTTCTGCGCTCTTCCGTATAAATACTGGTGATCGAGCTCGGCGCCGCACACAGCCCATGCCACAAAACCATTGGAGATACATTTAACAGATGGCTTAACATCACACACTCTACCCCGAAATGACAGAACAGAACGATCGTGTCATGATTTGGCTCATTCACGCGGTAATACATATCATCCCGCTCATAACCATGCTTTTTCAGTAATGCATCCAGACCATCGCAGACCCACCGGTATGCTTCTTCCACATTTCCTTTTCGCATGATGTCTGTCTTATTCCAGCGCTCCCTGTCATAAAGATCCAGATCCTTTTCCATGTCCTGTGGAAGCCAGTCCCAGCAGATCGACTTTTCATTTTTCACATCCGGCCTGTCAATGTGTGCTTCAAACTCACGGAGCCAGTCTAGTGTACTGTATCATTGACATTTAGCATATCTGCCACTTTAATTAAAAAGT